>LSQX01050418.1_pt2 | contig 28478 bp, 23 predicted proteins | sample 654561 | NCBI WGS metagenome assembly LSQX01 (sample SAMN04489861, study PRJNA283612) | anaerobic digester metagenome | isolation source: 4 biogas reactors fed with cattle manure at either 37C or 55C with and... | place: Denmark: Kongens Lyngby | collected 2014
AAAAGCCCCCGTATAAAAGATCAGGAGCATCGGATTCTAGAAAATACAGGGATCAGGATTCAAATCAGAAACGTTATCATGGTTTTGAAAGGAAGCGTTCATTTTATATGGACGAAGATTTAGGATATGATAGAAATAAAGGCAGACGAACAAGGTATGGTGAAGAAAAACCTGCTGAAAAAACTTCCCGTCCTGTAAAAGCTGATCCGACTACTCCTATACGTTTGAATAAGTTTATTGCAAATGCCGGAGTATGTTCAAGGCGTGAGGCTGATAAATACATTGAAAGCGGTGCTGTAAAAGTAAATGGTGTAATTATAACCGAACTCGGTACCAAAGTAAGCCCAACAGATAAAGTACAGCTTGGAGATCAGACCCTTTCATCTGAAAAGCTTCGCTATGTTTTGCTTAATAAACCCAAAGGCTATATTACCACTTCTGACGATCCTTTTAAACGAAATACGGTAATGATGCTTGTGGAAGATGCCTGTAGAGAAAGGATTTATCCGGTTGGCAGACTAGACCGTAACACCACCGGACTTTTGCTTTTCACAAATGATGGAGAACTTACCAAACGGTTGACACATCCGCGTTTTGGGGTTCGGAAAGTTTACGATATAGAACTCGACAAGCCGCTAACAAAAAAAGATATGGAAACCATTGCCGGAGGAGTTGAACTGGAGGAGGATATTATTTCAATTGATGATATTGCGTATGTTGATTATGGTCAAAGCCGTAAACATATTGGAATTATACTTCATTCCGGACAAAATAGGGTTGTAAGAAGAATTTTTGAAAAATTCGGTTATGAGGTAATTAAACTCGACAGGGTGATGATAGGCAGTCTTACGAAGAAAAATCTACCACGTGGAAAATGGAGAAATTTAAATGATTCAGAAATAAGAATGCTGAAACGATTATAAGACAACATTAATTATTTGCTTTATTATCAGCTTGTTAAAGCACATTTTTATTTTTTGCCGAATATCCTACTTATCAGATTGATTTTTGTGTTGAAAAATAGCAGATGAAGTTTCATCAATCCATCTGAAATATCATCTTTTTCTGGCGATTACCATTACTGGCCAGTGATCTGAAGGAAGGATACCATTATGCATTTCCATCAGCACCTCATATTTAAGTGCTTTTAGTTTTCGGTCGAGGAAAATATAATCAATACGATCTTCTTTACTTTCATATTTAAAATCATTGAAAGTGTCAGCAGGTCCTTTTCTATGCAAAGCATCAAAATAAGGATCAATTAATAATTGATGATTTTTCAGGTATTCATAGGGTTCTTCTTCTGGCCCGGTATTAAGATCGCCCATAAGTACAGCATGGTGATTGCTATATTCAGGTTTTTTCAGAAAATCAACAATCAGTTGAATACTGTTAAGTCTTGCCTGTTTCCCAACATGATCAAAATGAGTATTTATTACTAGATAATTTTCATTTGATACATGGTCGTATAATGTTGCCCAGGTAGCAATTCGCGGTAAAGCGGCATCCCATCCCACAGAAACCTTTTCAGGATTCTCAGAAAGCCAGAAAACACCATTATCCAGAATTTTGAAGCGTTCAGTATTAATAAATAATGGCGCATATTCTCCGGCGGTGGCTCCGTCATCACGACCCACACCAATACGCTGATAATTTTTCATGCCATTTTCCAGATCTATTAGCTGTCGGTGCAAAACTTCCTGAAAACCGGCTATATCGGGTTTAAAATCATGGATCTGAGCCAGTATTAATGGGTTTCGGACTTCCCACACATGAGGGAAATCTGATTCGTTGGCATAACGGATATTATAAGTCATTAAACGAATATCCTGACTTTTTACCGAACTACATAAAGACAGAATGATAAGTATCTTCAGAGCTATTGTTTTGATTTTCACAGTGATAAATTTAAATTGAAAACATCAATATTGATTTAATTTTTTTACAATTTTAATGACTTTTTTAATTTAACCGGGCTTATTTCAAAAATTTCTAAGAAAACCAAATGCTGTCAGTTTTTTGGTTTCTGCGAATAAAAAACATTCTGCTAATAATTATATGCTTAGCTGATTGCATATTAACTGTCATTTAGAATGCAATCATTATTTTTGAAAAAATTTTTAACAATGGAATTATTTATAAAAACGGTTGCTTTTCAGGGAGCACCGGAAGAAATACATATTAACGGACAGGAAAAATTACGTGAACTATTTCCTGAGATCAGCTTCAGGTTCGTAAGTGAAAAACCTGATCTGATTTATTTTTTATCCGGTGGCTCTGAGCAGGAGGCAGTAGCCGCAATGCAGACTGGCAAGCATTTTTTATTGCTTGCCGGATTTGAAAACAATGCTTATGCAGCAGGCATGGAAGTAAAGGCGTGGGCAGATGAAAAGAAAATATCTTCTTCTCTTGTTTCATTACATGAAGCAGAAGAAAAGAAAATATTAAATGATCATGCTCTGATATGCAGTTCGTTACGTTTGCTTAATAAAAAGCATGCAGCTCTTATCGGAAATGTTTCGAAGTGGCTGGTTGCATCTGAGTTTCCGTTTATTCTTGCCAAAGAACGTTTCGGGATAAATATACTTCATCTGCAGTGGAGTAGTTTGCCTGATTTTATGAGCTTTGATCCTGATCCGGAATTTTTTGAAGTGTTCAAACAGGCAAATAAAGACTCTTTAACGAATGAAGCCCGTTTCTATTCATTTCTTAAACATATTGTTAATGAATTCAATATCAGTGGCTTGACTGTTGAGTGTTTTCAACTTGTAAACACACGTAATATTTCTGCCTGTCTTGCTTTGGCAATGCTTAACAATATGAATATTGCAGCCGGATGCGAGGGTGATCTGGTGAGTTTGGCAGGCATGATGCTGGTACAAGCTTTAACAGGGCATATTCCATGGATGGCAAATGTTGCAGGATTTAATGGGTCAAATTTACTATTTGCTCATTGCACTGCACCGATTAACCTGCTTGATGAAATTGAACTTCCAACGCATTTTGAAACAAACAAATCTTTTGCAGTAACTGGAAAGCTAAAGATGGAGGATTTAACCATATTTCGTATGAACCAGCATTTAGACCGGGCTTTTATAAGTATCGGAAAAATTGTTTCTCAGCCCCGTCATAGTTTTGCCTGCCGGATTCAGGCTGAAATAGCTGTTTCAGAAACAGATCTTGAAAAATTACTAAAACAGCCTCTGGGTAACCACCACCTTATATTCCCGGGAGACCACAGAGAAATGCTTGCAAGGGCATGCCGGTATAAACAAGTGCAGTTAATATAGCAGGGTGTAAGATCGTTTTTAGTTGGTTCATGAAAATAACTTTTAGTGGTTTGATAATTCAATAAGACTTAATAAAAAAACAAAACACTGATTTACTGAACTTATTAGTATTTTTCTTGTTTATTACTTGAAAAGCCTTAAAAGTTTTAAATTTGCAGCTTTAATCAAACAATGAGATTGCAACGGATTTACAAGATACTCTCTGTTTTTCTTGTTACACTGATACTGTTTTTTACTATCGGAGTTTCAGTGTACAGGCATTATTGTGCATGTACTAGTAAGGCCATTGTTTCTGCATTTATCGAATCAGTATGCGATAACGATAATGGTAGATCCTGCTGTGCTTTGTTACCAGAACAGGAGCATAAGTGTTGTGCTTCTGATATTCCAGGTACAACTGAATCACACAATAGTTGTGATATAGCAGGAGCCTGCAAAACTGAGACTAGCATATTTCAGATAGAATCAGAATATCAGGTTTCTCAGGAAAAGTTGCAAAAAGCAGATTTTATCACAGAAATTTTAATTATTTTTGATAATATCAGTATTTATGAGAAACCGATATTAATTTCTTCTTCTTTTTATATTGATACTTCACCCCCTCGTATTGGCAGGGAATTCCTTATTTCCGTACAGCAGCTTAAATTAGACATTCCTGTTTGCTAAATCTATAACCGGAAACATTCCGGTTTCTATGGTTTTTTAGCCATATTTAAATTTTAGCTATTCAATTATAAAACAGGAATTTATGAAATCAATAATTAAAATATCATTTATCGTTTTTTTAATATTAACTGGTTTTGTTCTACAGGCCCAGGATATTAAAGGTGTAGTTTATGAGAAAACCGATCACGGACATAAACATCCGCTTCCAGGAGCCAATGTTTTTTGGTCTGGTACACAAACTGGTACAGCCACAGATGATAAAGGTAATTTTGCTATCAACAGGATCAAAGACAATAACCAATTAATTATCAGTTATATAGGGTATAGAACTGATACTGTCACCATTACTCCACAACAAAGGCGTGTTGAAGTTTCGTTAGAAGCTATCGTTGAACTTAGTGGTGCTGAAGTTACAGCTCGTTTGGCCGGTAGTCATTTTTCAACTTTAAACCCCATTCAAACTCAGACAATTACACGTGGTGAATTACAAAAAGCAGCATGTTGCAATCTTTCAGAAAGTTTTGAAACAAATGCATCTATTGATGTTTCATATGCTGATGCTGTTTCTGGGGCAAAGCAAATCATGCTTCTAGGAATTCCGGGTAAATACAGTCAGATGCTTTTTGAAAATATTCCTAATTTAAGAGGTTTATCATCCACTTATGGATTGATGTATATTCCGGGACCTTGGATGGAATCAATACAGGTTAGCAAAGGAACCTCTTCGGTTACTAATGGTTTCGAGTCGGTTTCGGGTCAGATAAATGTAGAATATAAAAAGCCGGAGAATAGTGAAAAGCTTCATTTTGAACTTTTTGCAGGAGATGTTGGGCAGATTGAATTCAATTCAAATTCAGCAGTACAATTCAATGAGAACTTGAGTACAGGGCTTCTTGTCCATGCAAGTAAAACTGACAGAAAAATTGACTTTAACGGAGATTCATTTTTGGATCAGCCACTTACTGAAATGATCAATATCATGAATCGCTGGAATTATGAAAACCATCAGTGGGAAATGCGGTTTGGTGTCAATGGTTTGTACGAAAATCGTCAGGGTGGACAAATGCTAGGTATTCCTGAAAATGCTTTAAATCCGGGTAATCCATATTTAATTAAAGTGAAGACCAGGCATGCAGAAGCTTTTGCAAAGATTGGCTGGATGTCGCATAACAGGGCTGCCACCAGTATTGGCTGGATTACCGATTTTAGCTACCATGACCGCGATGCTATGTTTGGAAAGAATATATATCAGGGAACCCAACAGAGTATTTATTCAAACGTATTATTTCAGTCCTACATCAGAAATACGGCTCATACCTATACTACGGGAGCAAGTATAATGTACGATAATTTCAGTGAAAAGCTCAACGACAGCATATTTGGTCCTCGCGAAATAGTGCCGGGTATGTTTTTTCAATACACATATAATAATTTTGAGAAGTTTTCGGCTATTGCAGGCTTAAGGCTTGACCATCATAATAAATTTGGATTTTTCTGGACACCACGTCTTCATCTCAGATACGAAATTGATACTAATACTATAGTAAGAGCTTCAGCTGGAATGGGTTATCGCAGTGCACGTATCATTGCTGAGAATAATAATTTACTTGCCACCTCACGTAGGATTATTTCTCTGGAAGATCCAAAAATGGAAAAAGCAGTAAATTATGGATTGAATATAACACGTAATTTCACTATTGACGGTCGTGTTATGAGTATAAATGGAGAGTTTTACAGAACAAGCTTTAAAGACCAGCTGATCGTTGATATGGACCAAAAAACTACTGAAATCCATATTTATAATCTTAATGGAGAGGCATATTCAAATAGTTTTCAGGTGGAAATGATGTGGGAGGTTCTTAAAAACTTTGATGTTGTTCTTGCATACCGGTGGAACGATGTTAAGGTAACCCAGCAGGAGCAACTGGTTCGCCAGCCTTTGGTAAATCGATATAAGGGTTTGGTAAATCTATCGTATGCAACCAATCTGCGCAAATGGCAGTTTGATTTTACTTCTCAGTTCAATGGCGATGCCAGATTACCGGATACAAAAGCCAATCCTGAAAAATACCAGCGTCCTGAGAATTCACCTGCCTACACCATTATAAATGCTCAGGTAAGCAAATTCTTCAGAAAATGGAGTATTTATGCCGGTGTTGAAAACCTTACAAACTTTGTTCAAAAAGACCCGGTTGTAGCGGCTGACGATCCTTTTGGCGAGTATTTTGATTCATCAATGGTATGGGGTCCGGTTTTAGGTAGAAAAATATATGCCGGGCTTAGAGTAACTTTATAATACTGCAAATATAGGTGTTGGAGAGTTTAAATAAGACTCTCCAACACTTTAATTTTTTAAACTGACAAATTTATTGGCAATTTTAAAACCTTATAAAAATGAAAAACATGCAATTAATTTACAGGATCCTTCTGGCTGTTATTGTGATTTTGTTTACAGCCGGTTATGTTTTGGCTCAGAAACCTTCAACCAAAACGAAAGTAAACATACAAACTAATATGGATTGCGAAAGTTGTAAAAAGAAGATCATTGATTACATGACTTTCGAAAAGGGAGTAACAGAGATTAGTGCTGATGTAAGTACTAAAATTGTAACCATTGAGTACCGTAACAATCGTACTACTGAGGATAAGCTTGTTAAAGCAATTGAAAAGCTTGGTTATAAAGCCGAAGTTATAAAGGAAGATGATAAATAATTCAGAAACCTATATTGGCTAATTATCAAAATAAAGCTCAACCGGATACATCCTTTTAAAAAAATTGTTTTTCCTCATCCGGGAAATCATTATAGAATTTAAGTGCTTGCAAGGGATTTTTAAAGGCAAGCCAGTCAATGATTTCCAGAGCAGTATCTTTGTTCAGTTTGCTCATTGGGAAGTGATAAATAACATGCAAACGGTCTTTCGATCTATTATCTTTTCTGTTTCTTGACTTTTTGCTCTTTTCTTCAATGATTACACGTCGGCGTATGAGAAAATCCTCCTTTAATTCAAAATTCACAAAGTCTTCATGTTTGGAGACATAAATATAAAAAGTCCGGATATTCTTTACTTGTGTGGGTTTAATAAAAAGCGATAACAAAAAATTTGTTTTTTGCTTTCTTCTGCTGGTATAGAAATAATGAAGCTTATTATCCAGTTTTGATTTTTTTGAAACAGCGCTTATTTTCTTGAAAGGCTCACGATGTTCTTCAGGTAGGTCATTAACGCGTTCTGACAGATTGAACATTATTTCAATGAAGCTGTCATAAGTTTCCTTGTTCTTTTCATAGTTTGTTTTAATAAGGTTTTTCTTTTCCAGTACCATTTTCTGAAAACTCATTGAACGACGCTGAGATCTTTTATGTTTTCTTTCTATTTTGTCTATCCAGTGTGCCATGTTAGTATTATCTGATTGATAGTCTTTGAGTTAGATTATTAGTAGTTAGTTTTAAGTTTTACAAAATTAAATGAAATTTCCCTTCAGTTAATGAATAAGGATAAAAAGCACGATTTATTATAAATTCTGGTAGAACTTTTATCTGGCAATAACAGTGTTTCGTAGTCTTTCAGGTATAAAAGAGCAAGGCTGGCAAAAACCAACCCTGCTCTTACGTTTTCTTAAAATAATAAGCAATTTGATTGTATTCCTGTTTTGGCTGTTACTCTTGACTTGTCCCTTTTAGTGCGTTAGGAATAATTTACTGGATATTTCTTTCATCTTCTGGGTTGGCTTTGCTTGAATGGTTACAGATTTACCTGTAATATGGTTTAGGATTTTGCCATCAACTACCTTTTTAGCTTCATCCAAATATCTTCTTATTGAGATTCCAGCTTTTATTTCAATGTGTTTAGATACAACTAATGCTATAAAGCATATTAAAACATGTAGATAGATTGGCTGTTCCTTAAAATGATAAATTGGTCTGATTTGTAAATCGCTTTTTGATACCCTGAAAGCTTGTTCTATTCTGTAAAGCTGATGATAACGTTCAATAATACCGATTGGAAAAATATAACAGACCAATAATCGCTCCACTCAATTGTTCTTAATGTTTTAACCACCGGCATAATTTACAAAACAGCTTGGACTATTTTGTAAATACAATTCGTATAACAGTTTTGTTACTGACTTTCTTTTCTTCCAAATTGGTATAATAACCTTTTATGCCAAGTAGTTTTTTTGTTTTCTTAATCAAATCTTCATTGAGTTCCAATTTTTGCTTATTGGTTTTGATAAATTTTAGTTTTTTTGTCTTGGACGGACTTTCAACAGCTTGTTTTGCCTTTTCGATCTGTTTGTTTATTTCATATAAATCTTTACAATACCGAGCAGAAGAATAACTACAAATCAAATATCCTAATTCCGTCTCTATCCTGATATTTTTACCATCATGTCTGTCAATTTGTTTATCTACGATTTCTAAAAGCTCTCCGGAAAGATTGTCCATTCTTGCCCCTACAATATAATAAATGTCGCTTTGGATTAATTCTTTGATATTATCTGCGCTAATCATAGCTGCATCAGCCACAACTGTAAATGCTCTTGCTTTATTTCTTTGAATCAAACTTTTGATTGCCAAAATCATCGTGTGTCCTTCAAATGTATTGCCTTTAAATATCTCATAAGCAATGGGAAATCCTTCTTTTGTAACCATCAAGGCTATTAATATCTGTGGTTACTGAGACTTATTTTGTCTTTAGAAAAACCATGCCTTCGCAACTCGTCTTCTTCAAACGTTTCAAAATAAAGAGTTGTGACATCGTAAAAGACAAGGTCGAAATCGAACGAGTAATACTCATTAGCAAAAACAACAACTTTATCTTCTACTGCTTGTTTTAATTCAAGACAAAGAGGAGCTATCTTGTAATAGCTTTTGCGACTGTGTCTTATACCGAAAAACCCTTCCATTAATTCTAAAGATCGCAATTTGGAAGCTGGATGAAATATCCTTATACAAACCAAATCATTTAACAATGATGGTAGGCTGTCCAGACCCAATTTATTTTGAATAAACTGTATCTGTTCATAAAAGTAGCGGTATTGGACTCCGACAAAGCTACAATGGTTAAGAGCAATAGCTTATTAGAGCTTTCATCAGAGAAAATAGATAATTGTCCGGAGTACTCTTTCATTCATTCTTGAGCTAAAAGTATAAGGTCTTCTAATTCTGATTCAGTATGTGCTAATCCGATATGTTGAACAATAATTCGTTTATTGTTTTGATACCGCACTAATTTTGAAGGGTACAAGTTAGGATAAGGCAGATAGTTAAGCCAATATGCCTGAAAGCCAATTAGTTGAAATAAGCGCTCAAAAAGGCAGTATTTTAGAATGATGAGTGATGATTTATTCATTACCGGATTCATTGATCTTTTCATGGTTTTCTGCTGTCATGAAAGCAAGTATTTATCCTTTTATAACTAGTTGGATTTTGGCTATCAGCTTATCAAAGAATTTTAACATTTATAAACACAGTATATTTGCAAATTCATTATTATGATCCTGATAAATACAAACAAACAGGCTGATGATCAATCAAAAACAAAAATATAATAACGAAGATGAGAATCTGATAGTTGGTTCTTTCAGGAAACTGGGAATTACGGCTTCATCTGCTGTGCTGGTTGCTGTAAGCGGAGGCATGGATTCGGTGGCATTGTTGCATATGTTTGTAAATTCAGGCATTAAAACCGGAATAGCTCATGTGAATTTTAATCTGCGAGGAGAAGAATCTGACGGTGATGAAGCTTTTGTAAAAGCATTGGCAGATAAATATAGCTTACCATTTTATTGTCAATATTTCAATACTGAAGAATTTGCAAAGCAGCAAAGCATATCCATTCAGATGGCAGCCCGATTACTACGTTACAGGTGGTTTGAAAAAATTTCAGCACAATATAAATGGGATTTTATTGCTACAGCACATCATCTTGATGATCAAATAGAAACTTTTTTTATAAATCTCCTCCGTGGTACAGGTATTGGCGGACTTAAAGGTATTGCTGCTAAAAGCGGTGTTTTTATAAGACCCCTGATCGATACTCCGCTTAGTACTATTGAAGAATATGTAAAAATCCATAATCTTTCTTTCCGCGAAGATTCCAGCAATATCAGCAACGATTATCTGCGAAATCGCATCCGTCATCAATTGATCCCTGTTTTTGATGAGCTGCAGCCTTCGTTTCGTAAAATAATGGCAGGAAATCTTGAACTTTTAACTGAAACGGAATCTTTTTTTCATAACGAAATAAATAAGCTGAAAAGTGAAATCATTATTCAGCATGATTCAAGGCTGGAATTATCAATTTCGAAACTTGTTCAAACTGGTTTCCCGGGTTTATTGCTTTACGAGATCCTTAAGGAATACGGTTTTACCACTGATCAGATACAATTTATACTTCAGTCAGTTGATGCTCAGCCCGGAAAACTCTTTTACAGCTCTTCTCACAGGCTTGTTAAAGACCGGGAGGTGTTTATTCTGCAGTCATTGTCAGAAACCGGGGTAAGTGATTCGGAATTTATTATTGAAGAAGGAATGGCAGAAATTTTTGCACCCTTGCATCTGGAATTTCAAATTCAGAGAATGGATACTGATTTTCAGATTATTGCCGATCCAAACAAAGCATTCCTCGATTTTGACACTCTGGTGTTTCCTTTAAAGATCCGCCAGTGGAAACAGGGCGACAGAATAAAACCCTTTGGTATGAAAGGGCAAATGAAGATCAGTGATTTTTTTACTGCCAATAAATTCTCAATAGCCGATAAAGAGAGAACCTGGCTGCTTACCGATGCTCACGACCGTATTGTTTGGATACTAGGATACAGGATTGCTAATCAAAACAGAATAAAGTCAATTACACAAACAGCCTTTGTTATTACCATAAGTGGTAGTAAATAAGCATTATATGTTTGTTTGCTGGAATGTGTCATTAATGAGACGTAGTTTAAAATTTCGTCCGGCATTTAATTAAATTCTATTTTTGCAAAAAATTTTATAAAACATGAAATTAATTATGAAACGCTTATCATTACTAATTCTGCTGGCAGTTTTTTCACTGCCTTTGGCAGCTCAGATGCTTGAACCTGTTAAGTGGTCATTTGCTGCCAAACGTATTTCTGCTACCGAAGCAAACATAATTTTTACTGCAACTATTGAAGATGGCTGGTATTTGTATTCACAGGATTTACCGGATGGTGGGCCTGTTGCTACTAATTTTAATTTTGATGAAAGCGATGCCTTCAAACTTAATGGTGAAGTAATTGAAAAACAGCCTATTAAGAAGTTCGATGAGATTTTTAAAATGGAGCTCAAATATTTTAAAGGTAAAACTGATTTCACACAAAAAGTGATACCTGCATCAGGTAATGCTTTTAAAGTTGTTGGTTACCTTGAGTTTATGTGCTGTGATAATACTTCGTGTCTTCCCCCCACTTCAGTTGATTTTGAAATAACGGTGCCGGCTTTTAAGGAAGAAGCCTCTGCTTCCCTTACTTCAGATCCTGAAAAAACAGCTGCTGAAGAAACTGATACTGATAGCAGTATTGAACAGTCAGAACTAACTGAGGAAATACCAGCAGATGAAGAGACCATTATAACAAGCGACCTGGATGAAGAAACTCCAAAAACAAAAACAGGACTTTGGTATATTTTTATTGCAGGATTGCTTGGAGGGCTTCTTGCATTGGTTACTCCATGCGTATTCCCGATGATACCTATGACAGTGAGTTATTTTATACGCAACACCAGCAATAAAGCCAAAGGAAAGACTGATGCCCTTATCTATGGTATTTCAATAGTGATCATTTATGTTGCTTTGGGTACCGGTGTATCAATGATATTTGGCTCTGATGGTCTGAACCAACTTTCTACCAGTCCCTATTTCAATATTTTCTTCTTCCTGTTGCTTATTGTTTTTGCAGCGGCGTTTTTTGGGGCTTTCGAACTACAATTACCTTCAAGCTGGACTACAGCTATTGACAATAAAGCGGAAAAAACCGGAGGATTAATAGGTGTGTTCCTGATGGCGCTGGTACTTGTGCTGGTATCGTTTTCATGTACCGGTCCTATTATTGGTACTTTACTTGTTGAAGCAGCAGTATCGGGCAATAAATTATCGCCTATTATTGGTATGACCGGATTTTCAGTAGCCCTTGCGATTCCTTTCACCTTGCTGGCTGTTTTCCCGTCAATGCTTGGAAATATGCCAAAATCAGGCGGCTGGCTGAATTCAGTAAAAGTTGTGCTGGCTTTTCTGTTACTTGCTTTTTCATTGAAGTTTTTAATGGTAGCTGATTCTGTTGCACAATGGGGTCTGATGAGTCGTGATGTTTTTATTGCAATCTGGATAGTGATCTTCTCAATGCTTGGATTTTATCTTCTCGGGAAGCTTAAATTCGCTCATGATGACGATTTACCCTATGTCTCGGTGTCACGTACATTTCTGGCTATCATTTCTTTTGCCTTTGTTGTTTATATGATTCCAGGTTTATTGGGTGCTCCGTTAAAGTCAATAAGCTCATTTGCTCCTTCTATTACCACTCAGTCGTTCAATTTAAACCGTCCGGCACAAAATGTAGCATTCGTTCAGAGTTCTGACAATAATCAGGAATTATCTGCCTATCAGACCAAGGAAGGTATTTCGGGACTGATAAAATTTCTTGACTACGAAGAAGGAATGGAATATGCCAAAAAGGTTGGCAAACCTGTTTTTCTTGATTTTACCGGTCATGGCTGTGCCAACTGCAAAAAAATGGAAGCAGCGGTATGGAGTGATCCACAGGTCATTCAGCGATTGCGTGATAATTACGTGATAATATCACTGTATATTGACGATCGTACTGAGATCCCTAAGGAAAAACAATATGTTTCGGAATTCAGCGGAAAGCGGATCAGAAATATTGGTAATAAATGGAGTGATTTTCAGGCTCAGCGTTATGGTGTGAACTCCCAGCCATATTATGTATTGCTTGATCATGCTGAAAAACAACTGGCAAAGCCATACAGCTTCAATACCAATGTTAACCAGTTCATACAATTTCTTGATTCAGGTGTAGAAGCTTTTAACAAGTAATACGAATTGTATTTACAAAATAGTCCAAGCTGTTTTGTAAATTACAATCGTTAGTGCCGGTGGTTAAAACATTAAGAACAATTGAGTGGAGCGATAATTGGTCTGTTATATTTTTCCAATCGGTATAAAAAATAAAACAGGCAGGGATAATTGGTTGAAATGCCAGCCTGCCAATGGCGTTAGCCAAAAACTATCTTATTTATTTAGAACACACTCCTCTGATTTTTAAGGGAGGCAGTAGGTGTACAACATAAATCTACCCTCACCAATTCAAAAAGCATTGTAAGATCGGAAGTCCTTTTAAGGATTTAAAAAAATCTTGTATTTTTGAAAGGAATATATAAGCAACAAAAAACTTGTGTTTATAAACATATGTATGTTGCATAAGCCAGGGTTTTATTGGGCTATAAGTAAGTTGGCGGTCATTCTAAAAGGCAGACATCCAAGAAAAATTTAAACCTTAACAAATAAATATGGACAATAACACAAACAACAAAATGGAAAAGAAAAAGATAATCGGAATGATTGTAGGTGCAGCAGCTTTCTTAATTGCATACTTTGCAGTTCAACAAGTCCTTTTTAAACCACCAACATTTGATAAACAAATGATACAAATAGCAAGTGAATTGAATAAGTCTTGCCCAATTATGGTGGACGCTGAAACCCAACTTGATAATACTGTTGCACTTCCTGACAATACATTTCAATACAATTATACATTAGTTAGTATGGAAAGGGCTACTCTTGACATTTCCGAGCTTGAAAATTACTTACAACCAATAATTTTGAACAACATCAAGACCAATCCAGACTTGAAGACTTTCAGAGATAACGATGTAATAATGGCTTACAATTACAAAGACAAAAATGGTGAACATTTATTCAAACTAACTTTTAAACCTGAAATTTACAAATGACAAACAAGCAAATCGTATTTGCATTTTTGGTTATAATAATCAATTCAACTATTGCTTTAGGACAGACAGGAAACGGAAATCTGGTTTTTTGGAGTGCTACAAAAAAGCTAACTGTTGAAGACTTTGGCATTAAAGTAAGAAATGAAAATAATCCTTCATTTGCTCAATTCTCTGTTGAGTATCAAGTTAACGGGTTTGACTTTCTGACTAAGAATTTTAACAAGAAAGTTCGCAATTACGTAATTGTTTCGGCTTCTTGGATTGATACAACAAACAATGTTTTAGAATCACTTCGCTATCAACAAACACTTTTTGACCTATGCGAAATTTACACCCGACAATTTCGGAAAGAACTAAAAGAAAATAGAAAGAAAATTGCTTCTGGAATTCATGTCGTTGAAGAACTACATCAAAAAATTATGACCGAATTTGCGAACAGGAGAGTTGTTTACGACATAGAAACAAATTACGGGTTATTGACAGACAAACAATTAAATTGGGAAAATCAAATCCAAAAACAACTTGAAGAATTGAAAGATTATGCGTTCAACAAGTGACAGAAGTAAAGAACGAACCGTAAACTCGAGTTTTGCATCAGGTGGGTTGACGTGTAAACCTGGAGCTTTGAGCTTCTATTCAAGTGTAGTGCTGGTTGACAGCTTTGAGCTTCGAAACCCGCCCGAACACAAAACCTGAAAACATTACCACACATTAAAAGAACACCTATAAAAAATACTAAATTATTTGAAAAAATGACCGAAAAACAAAAGATGCTAAGTGGGAAACACTATGACTCAAGAGATGAAGAGTTGTTGGGAATGTATCATAATGCAAGGAGATTATTACAAGAGTACAACACTTTAAACTCTAAGTTGATCGATGAACGGGAACGAATTCTTAATGAGCTTTTTGAATACAAAGGAGCCGGTGTTTGGATAGAAACTCCTTTTTTTTGTGACTATGGCGAAAACATCTCAATAGGAGAAAATACATTTGTGAATACAAATTGTATGTTTTTGGATAACAATAAAATAAGTATTGGACAAAACGGACTAATTGGGCCTTATGTACAAATATACACTGCCACGCATCCACTTAAAGCCTCAGAAAGGATTATTAAAAATGTCGATGGCGCATCCTATGTAACATCTGCTAAGCCTGTAAACATTGGGGATAATGTTTGGATAGGAGGGAACTCTGTTATTTTTCCAGGTGTTACAATAGGAAATAACGTAACTATTGGAGCCGGTAGCGTGGTTACAAAAGATGTGCCTGATAATGTTCTGGCGTATGGGAACCCATGTAAAGTGATAAAAATTCTGGAAAGTTAACGTGTGGCAACAGCTTGTTTACCTTCGGTGCTACTACGTGGTGGCAAAAACGGCAGTAAACATATTCGATTGTCCTGCATCCCGAATCATTTCTTCTCGGGACAGGCGGTGCGGGATTTACTAAATTTGAAGTATTACCTTCAGTTCAAAAATGGTGATAAGATACTACCAGAACTCAAAGAAGTCCAGACGTTATGAGTAATAAATGAAAAACAAGGTCAAACTATTAAAAATTAAAATAAAATGAGAAAAATAAAATTTATTCTATTGTTATGTGGATAAACCAGAGCATGTTGACCCTGTTATCGGGGCTTGAGAAATTCATAGTTTGTCGTTTTTCATATAAGAAACACTAATTTTAAAAAGTAGCAATACGCCTGTCTGTATTACGTTGTATGAAATATCTTAACGCTGGATTAAAAAATCAATCCAATAAAATAAATTAAAATGAGAAAAATAATTTATGCTTTTATCTTATCACTGACTTTATATTCATGTTCTACGAATGATGGTAAAATAAAAATTACAGGAAAGGTTCAGGGTTTCCCTGATAGTACGAAGTTGATTCTAATGAATTGGGAAACTAATCAAGAATTAGACACTACGTACATATTGAACAACAAATTCGGTTTTACAGTTGCTAATACAAAACCCTGTTTTCATGGGATTTTTATTGGAGAAGCTCCGGAATTAGAATATTTGTCTCTTTTTATAGAAAGTACTGACATAAAGATAACCGGGGTAAAAGGAAAAATGAAATATGCAAAAGTTACAGGAGGCGAAATACAAAAACAGAAAAATGACTATTTAAATTCCTCTCTTCCATTGGAATACAGGATGGATAGTATAACCAAAGAATTAATGAATGCTTTTCAGCAACAGGATAATGACAAAATCGAAGCCTTAGATAAACAGCAAACAAAGATCATTAATGAAAGAATAGATTTTGGAGTACTTTATATCAAAGAAAATCCTGATAATCTTTATAGTGCTTTTGTCTTAGAAGGATTTTTACCAGGTCTTCCAAAATCTGAAATAAAAACACTTTATGAAAACCTGTCTCTTACAGTTAAAGAGTCTGAATACGGGAAAACCATTGCACATTGGCTGAAACTTCATAAGTTGACTCAAGTTGGGGATATAGCAGAGAACTTCTCATTGCCTGACATTCACGGAAATGAAGTGAGTTTAAAGGATTTTCAGAACAAGTTTGTTTTATTGGAATTCTGGAGAGTAGATTGTATAAACTGCGTGGCAGAAAATAAAAATATCATAACTGAGTATGAAAAATATAAGGAAGAGGGTTTAGAAATAGTTAGTATAGCAGGGGGTAAAAACATTGATAATTTAAAGGAAGCATCTGACAGGTCTTTTATTGAATGGCATTCATTATTAGATAAAGATTCTGAACTTGGAAATGTTAGTTCAAGATATGGTGTAACCCTTGTTCCTGCGAATTTTTTAATTGACCCGTCAGGAGTTATCATTGCAAAAGATCTAAAAGGCGATGAATTAGGAGATAAGCTGAAAGAGATATTTCAGAAGTAAATACTGCTTACAACATACAATATAAAAACTGGTGTATTTCAGTGGTTTAGTGAATCATGAGATTATGCCAACGTTCCCCATTTTGGTTACTAACGTACTCAAAAAAAACCAAAAGTTAATGTTATAACGATTGTAAATACAAATCGTATTAATTGCGTTTCGATGAGCAATAAGTGAATTAAGCGGTTAAGAGATTGTAATTTTGTAAAAAGCCAAAATATGAACACATGTCTTAATTACACAATGGATTAATATTATACCTTGTATTTACGAATGTTGTATATTTGGATCGCGAATTGAGCCTTTGTGAGAAAATATAAACTGAAATAGAATGAAGATCCTCACTTGTTGATTACTTATTTGATATCTTTGTACTAAATGGATACAAACAGTAAGATATTAAAACTTATTAAAGAAACAGCATGCAAGCACTTGCCTAATGCAGAAGTATTTTTATTTGGTTCACGTGCAAGAGAGGATGCTACTACTGAAAGTGATTATGATATCCTGGTATTGACTTCTATTGATTTATCTCCCAAAGAGAAATTACCAATTAAAACAAATATCAGAAAGGAACTCCTTAAGGATGGGATCAGATCAGATATCCTGATTCAAAGTAAAAATGAAATAAAGAAAAAGAGAAATTTGCCAGGTCATATTATTAAATCAATCTTAAATGAAGCTGTTCTGATATGACAAAAGACAAAACTGAATATATTAAGAATTGGCTATTCAGAGCAAATGAAGATATTGCTGTAATAGCGAGCCTGGTAAACTCCGGTGCTAAATATTATACAAGTAGTATTTGTTTTCATGCTCAGCAAGCTTCAGAAAAATTCCTTAAAGCATTTTTAGCGTACCATGATGTTGACTTCCCCAGAACACACGATTTAGATTTTCTTCTTCTTGAATGTCAAAAAATAGATAAAAATGCTTTTAACATAGACTTTAAAAGTCTGACAGATTTTGGAGTCAGCCTGAGATATCCGGATGATTTTTATATACCTGATGAAAATGAAGCTTTAGAATATGGTGACATAGCTATTTCGGTTAAAGAAATCGTTGAACAACTTATCAAATAAAAAGTACTGCTTCATTAAAAAAACAGTATAAGCCATATTTGACTTCAATAGCTGATGAAGCGATCCCCAATAATATTGTATAAGCCGAAAGTGAATTTATACCTTGTATTTACGAATGTTGTATATTTGGATTCGTGAATAAGTGGATATTTCGGTTCGATTTGTGCCACTTTGAAAAGATCAAGTTATCTTGTTCCTAAAAAAGGGATGCAGTATGGCAAATAAACTTGATCCTATAGATATAAAACAAATTTTAGTTTTAATTAATGACGGTTATAGCAATCGTAAGATTGGTGCTACACTCGGTATATCTCGTAATACTGTTAATAACTATGTACATCAGTTTAATTCAAGTGGCTACAGCATCAGCCTGGTATGATCTGATTGGAGAACAAACAATAGCAGATGAAGTTTTAGACAGGATAGTAGTCTAATCACACAGAATAATACTTAAAGATGAATCACTTAGAAAAAGGGAAATAAGTACAAACAAATAAAATTATTAACTTTGCCAATGATCTTTCAAATAGGTGAAAAAACCATGAATTATAGTGGCACGGTTTCAACCGAAAAGAGTGGCACTATCAGACCGAAACACCCACAATAAGTGAATTAAACAGTTAAGAATATGTAATTTTGTAAAAAGTAAAAATATGAGCACGTTTCTTAATCGCATAACAGGTTAGTATTGTATATTATATTTACGAATATTATATATTTGGTTCAAAAAGCAAACGTTGGCTATGATTTAACAAAAAACACTGTGATCAATGTAACTATATATTATTTAATGAAATTTGTGACAGCATTCGAAATGAAAAAATTAAAAAAATAATTTTAAAAATTTTGTTTAAGCTTGTATTTATTTTCACATTAAAAACTGCCTCAACAAATTATAAAATACCAGCAGGTATTGTTAATTACAGATGAAAAATTCAGGGAAAATCATAAAAAGAATAGAGTCCTCTTTTAATCACAGGCTCAAGATTGTTTTAAAAGATGGGAAAAAGCTGTTGAATACAAAAAACACCAATTATTCTTACGGGCCTTTGGTAGATGTTCTTGAATACGGTCTGGACAGTATTCCTTTTACCAATATAGGATCTGTACTGTTGCTGGGCATGGGCGCAGGATCAATTATTAAATCATTAAGAACAAAATATAACTGTCAGGCTCCTGTAACTGCAGTTGAAATTGACCCTGTGGTCATAGACATTGCCTATAAAGAATTTAATATTGGCAGGAAAGAGAAGCTGGAAATTCATTGCAAAGACGCATGGAATTTCGTTAAGAACTGCAAAACTGAATTTGACCTTATCATTGTTGATATTTTTATTGATCTAACTGTACCTGAAAAATTTTACACCCCAGAATTTTGGAGAATGATAGAAAAAATTACAAAAAATAATGGGTTTGTATTGTTCAATGCAGGGATAGATTTGAAAAAAAAGGAAGTAAGAGATTTTGTAAGTAATCTGCCTGAAGAATTTATTTTCCAAAAAAATTATAATGTCTTAAATTCAAATACAGTAATTATTAAACAAAAAATATAAAAATAATTCTACCATATCCAAAACCAACTCTTTGATCTGAATACGGGTAAACGGCTACGATTGTCCCGTATCCCGAATCGTTTCCTCTCGGGACAGGCAGTGCGGGATTCGGTAAGTTTAAAGTTCGTTATTCAATTTTAGTCTTATCGGTAAAAACCCTCACCCCCTCTCAATCAAAAGCAATCTTGTTGATGAAAAATATGCTCCTCTCGTTTTTGGAGGGGATGTAGTAGGTGAACAACAGAAATCCACCCTTACCTATCCAAAAAAGCATTGAAAAAATCTAAAGTGCTTTTGAAGTTTTATAAATAAATTCTTGTATTTTTGAAAAAAACTTAAAAGTAACAAAAATCTTGTGTTTATAGACACCCACATGTTGAATAAACCAGGGTTTTATTGGACTATAAGTAAGTTATGGGCAATCCGCACAATGTGTCACTTAAACTGACTGAGTACCAACTTATAAAGATGATAAATTTAACGAAAGTATTAATCTTAAAAAATGTGTGTTATGCGAAAAATCAGAATGTTAAGAAAAAAATTTATAGAATTCAATCAGGCAAAAACATTACTTAGTTTGTTGTTTGTCTTTATTGGTGTTTTATTGCTCATTACGGCTTGTAAAAAAGAAAATGAAGATCCGGACCCGGACGCTGAGCTTGTAGATGAAATCCATAAGTTTGACCCCGATGCCGAAAATGTAACCATTCAGTGGATGGGTAGGACAATATCTTGTCAAAAAATAGGTGACAATCTTATTTTTCAAGGCGATATAGTTGTTATTCCGGACCAGGATAATACGAAAGCAGCTGAGCTAGCTGGAGTAACATTGTGGGATGAGGGGAAACTCTATTATTATATAGATGATAGCAAATTTAAATACAGAAAAGAGGTTACAGCAGCCATGGAGCATATATCTCATTATACAAATATAAAGTTTATTGAGTTGAAAACCCCTGAAGCACGAGACTTCAGGAAAAAAAGTTTTATTTATTTTATTAAAGAAGACGGTAATTGGTCATATTATGGTATGCTACCGCTCGAAGTGATACAATTAATTGAAAAGGATAAAAAAAGAGAATTGGTTGGACAGGAACTTAGTATAAGCAGACCTAAAGTTGGTTCAATAATACATGAATTAGGCCATGCCCTTGGTTTAATTCATGAACATTCCCGATGGGACAAATTAGACCATATGATAATTGATTCAGCTAATATTGATCAAATATATTTTGATGATAATGGGAAACTATTAGAAGATATATATAACAACGGTTTTGCTACATTGGAAATGGGTGAACATTCCATTCTTTTTGACTTCGGCTCTATAATGATGTATCCCCCTACTTCTTATGCAAAACCTGGAACAGAAGTCTTTAAAAAGAAAAATGGAGATTCATACAAAAAAGAATATCAACGTGAACATTTGTCAGAAGCTGATAAAGAAGTCATTAATAGAATGTATCCTAAAAAAACAGTTAGCCCTGATATTATCATAAGTAAAGAAAACTCTAAGTTACTAAGTGACGGTGTTTATAGAGCTGCAGGAGAAGTGATATATGCAGGCGATCCAGGTATTATAGAAAGAGGCTTTTATTATGGGAAATTGAATGGCCCTATAACAAAAGTTACTGCACCCGGAACTGCTGAGGGAAGTTATTTTTGCGATTTGTGGGACCTTGAACCAAAAACTGTCTATTATGTAAAAGCGTATGTTATGCAACATTTCGAAGACTTCCTTATTGAATGGGTTAGTGACAATGAGATTGTATTTACTACTGATGATCTTCCCGATGCAGTTCACGAAATTATTCCACCCGATATTTTAGAAAAGTTCTATGATCTTGGTATTGAAATAATTGGTGGTAATAATCCTCCAGATGTTGAAGGAACATTTAATGTTTCGCCCTGCATTTTGGTGAAAAGTAACTTTCCTGATGGTTTGATTCCCGGTCATCAATTTGCTGATATGTATTTGACGTTTTCGCAACAGGATAATGTCAACCAAACTGTTGTTTGCGATTTTATTCAGGGTTCTTCAAGCGCAAATGGATTAGGTTCTTTTATTACAGGTAATGGAAATAAGTTTTCAGTTTTTTCCGAAATGAGTGGAACAAACAACTATGGCGAATATAAGTCCGTATATATTTATTCCGGAGAAATCGTTGAGGGTGGAATAATAGACCACTATAGAGCATTTATTATGACTATGGAAAATTCTGGTACAATAGCAAGAGGTAATGGTCGTCTGATTAAAGATGGCGATGGATTTTCAGAAAGAATATATGCAAAACATATACAAAGTATAGAAGGTGCTTTTTCCGAAGAACTAAAATAAATGGCTTGCACTGACACGCAATATGCCCACCGTTAGCGGTAAGTGTAAATGACGACAAAACGACAATAAAACGTATTCAAAAAGAGTTCTTAGAACTGTTGAAAGAAGAAAAAGCATCACAGGAACAATTGATTAACGCTTTTAAGGTTTTGGGATATGAGATTTAATTTAGATCATACCTATTTAAACTGGCTTGAAGAATTAAAAGTCAAGATTCATTCTGCCCAATCCAAAGCGGCTATTGCTGTTAATCAGGAATTGATTTTCCTGTATTGGGAATTGGGGAAAAGAATTAATGAAAAGGAAAACACCTGGGGCAGTAAACTTATAGAGCAAGTCTCAAATGATTTAAGAGATGCGTTTCCGGATATGAAAGGATTCTCCAGGAGCAATCTGTATTATTGCAAAAAATTCTTTCTTTTTTACAGAAATACAATTGTCCAACAGCCTGTTGGACAATTACAATATGCTGAAATTGAAAATAATACAACTATCCAACAACTTGTTGGACAAATTCCCTGGGGGCATCACATCCTTATTTTTTCAAATACAGAAACGGTAGAAAACGCACTGTTTTATATTCAAAAGACGGTAGAGAACCAATGGAGCAGGGAAACATTAAAAGATAATTTAAAAAATAAATTGCACCTGCGTATAGGAAAAGCAAGCAGTAATTTTGATACAGCATTGCCAAAACCGCTTTCCAATCTGGTGCAACAAGCAATTAAAGACCCTTATGTTTTTGATTTTTTACAATTGGATACAGCATACAGAGAACGGAATATAGTGCAGCAGCTTGTAAAACACGTTAACCGTTTTCTTTTGGAACTGGGCAAAGGCTTTGCTTTTGTGGGGCAACAATACCCGATACAGGTATCTAACAAAGAGTATTTTCTGGATTTATTGTTTTATCACATCCATTTAAAATGTTATGTTGTAATTGAATTAAAAAACACAGCTTTTCAGCCCGAATACACCGGAAAACTAAACTTTTATCTTTCGGCAGAGGACAGCCTGCTGAAAACGGAAAATGAAAACCCGAGCATAGGGCTTTTGTTGTGTAAAGAAAAAGACAGCATAGAGGTCGAATTTGCATTAAGAGATATACAAAAACCCATTGGGATAAGTGAATATATCTTAACCAAAAAATTGCCCGATAACCTGAAAAGCAGTTTACCGACCATTGAAGAAATTGAAAACCAACTGAACATTATGGACGAAAACAGTACTGATGAAGCTAAGTAATTCATAAAAAAGAATTTGACCCTATTTTAGCACCTGAGAAATTGGTATTGAAAAGCGACTAAATTTACTGCTCAAAATAGCCAATTTTATGCCAACCTAGAGGGGAGATAGAAGGCGAGCAACAGAAATCTACACTCTACTATCAAAAAAAGCATTAAAAAAATCTAAAATCCTTTTAAGATTTTATGAATAAATTCTTGTATTTTTGAAAAACATGAAAACAATAAAAACCTTGTGTTTATAAACACCTACATGTTGCATAAGCCAGGGTTTTATTGGAATATAAGCAAATTATCAGAAACCCGTTGACACCATAACCTACAATGTGTAACGGGGTAAACAAAAACCGATAGAATGAAAATACTTCACACTTCCGATTGGCATTTGGGCAGAACCCTTTATTCCAGAAAAGACAGACAGGAGGAGCACAGCCTTTTTCTCGACTGGCTGCTGAAAACCATAAAGGAACAAGCAGTAGATGTGCTGCTTATTGTCGGCGATGTATTTGATACCTCAACTCCGGGCATATCTTCCCAGAAGATGTATTACGATTTTCTGATTAATGTCAGGAATTCGGGTTGCAGGCATGTAATTGTTGTTGGCGGCAACCACGATTCTCCCAGTTTTCTGAATGCACCAAAAGTTGTGCTGGCAGCTTTGGATGTGGTGGTGGTTGGCAATGCAACGGAGAATATCGAAAATGAGATTCTGGTTCTGAACGATGAGCATGGCGCTTCGGCTCTTATCGTTTGTGCGGTTCCGTTTCTCCGCGAGAGAGATATCAGCCGATTTGCGGAGGGAATGAGCTACAGCGACCGTTCGGTAAAAATTAATGAAAGTATCAGAAAGCATTATCAGGAGATAGCTGAACTTGCTGAAAAGAAAAGGCAGGAGCTGCAAGCTGATATTCCTATTGTTGCCACCGGGCATCTGTCGGTGATGGGCGGTAAAAGGAGTGATGATGATGGGGTAAGAGATACTTATATAGGCAATATTGCAGGTGTTGGCAACGATATTTTTCCGACTGTATTTGATTATGTAGCCCTTGGCCATTACCATATTCCGTCAGTTATAAAAGAACACATCCGCTATTGCGGATCGCCCATTCCAATGGGGTTTGGCGAAGTCGGACAGGAGAAAAAAGTTTTTATAGGCGAGTTTGGCTCAGAGCCAACCATAACCCCGGTGGATGTTCCGCTGTTTCAGCGGCTTGAATCCATCAGAGGAGATAAACAGCAGATTGAGAGCCGCTTAAATGAGCTGAAAAAACTTGATGAATCGGTTTGGACGGAGGTTGTTTATGATGGGCGGGATATTTTTCCCGATTTCTCAACTTGGGTGAATGAGCTGGTTGAGAATACGAAAATCGAGGTGCTGAGACTCCAGAATAAACCACATTTGGAACAGTTGTTGACTACAGAAGATCATGCGGAGTCGCTTGATACGCTCAATGAAACGGAGGTATTTGAGAAGTTGCTTAGTAAAAATGATTTTACTGAAGAGTCGAAAACCATGTTACGTGGACTTTATCAGCAGATTCTGAATGAGATCAATGACATTAATTAGTTTAATATGAGGATTATAAGACTTAGATTCAAAAATATAAATTCTCTTGAGGGTGAGAATGAAATAGATTTTACTTCGCCGGTTTTCACCAACGACGGGCTGTTTGCCATAACCGGAAAAACAGGTTCCGGCAAAAGCTCGATTCTGGATGCCATTTCGATAGCGCTTTACGGAAAAACACCTAGGGTTGATATTACCGGCGGCGATAATCCTGTGATGACAAGGGGCGAGAAAGACAGCTACTCCGAAGTGGTTTTTGAAGTGAATGGTCGGATCTGGAAGTCATCATGGAGCCAGGAGCGAACCCGTACCAACAATTTAAAACCGGTAAAAAGAAGTATTGCAGACTCGGAAGACCGGATTATTGCCGATCAGGTGCGGACTTGCGATACTGAGATTGTCAATATTGTAGGTCTGACCTTTGAACAGTTTACAAAGGTGATGATGCTGGCTCAGGGGAGCTTTGCTGCTTTTCTGAAGGCAAAACAAAATGAAAAAGGGGAGCTTCTTGAGCAAATCACCGGAACGGAAATTTATGGAATTATTTCGGAAAAGGTTTTTCAGAAACAAAGAGAAGAGGAACAGAAACTAAAGAACATAAATATTGCCCTGGAACAGATCAGGCTGCTTACGGATGCCGAGATTGGTGAAAAACAAGAAAAAATTGCCCTTCTTTCCGAAGATAAGAATCGCATGGACAGGGAACTTCAAACCATTGGCGAGGCCATTAAATGGCTCGACGATATATCTGCCATCAGGAAGGTTATCGGAGAGAAGAAAGAGGAATTGCCTGAACTGGAAGAGGCTTTTGCCGGAGCGCAGATGAATTTTGAAACGGCAGTGAAAGGACTGAATGATGCGAAAAGCGAAGTGGTAGCCATCACTCCGGTGCTCAATCAGGTAAGGGGACTGGATGTGCAGATCGGGGAGAAAGACAAGCTGCTGGTACCGGTTCTGAAAACCATTGAAACTTTAAATACAGAACTCGGATATCTTACCCAAACAGTTGAAAAACAGAAAAAAGAGCTGGAAAAATCGGTAGTACTGCTTGAAGAAAAGAAGGAGTGGAGTGCCAAAAATGCGAATCTGGAAACGTTGGTTTATTACTTTAATGTCATTGAAAATGATCACAAACTGCTTCAAAGGACGTTGGAAGATATCAATATCCAGAAGCTTGAAATCAAAAAATCAGAGGAAACAGCAGCATCGAAAAAGTCTGAACTAGATAATGCAGCCGAAGAACTTACAAAGGCTGAAAGTGAACTTGCTGCCAGGCAAAAAGAGCTTGATGATAAGCGAAACAAAAAAGCTGAGATCCTTGGTGATAAGGAGTTTTCGGATTATCAGGCTGAATTAATTGACCTTAAGAATTATGGTGGCGCTATCAAAGACCTGATAGAGATGAAGAGTGCCATCATCAAAGCAGAGGAGGAGGTAACGGAGCTTTCAAAAAAGATTGCGGAAGCCGGTGAGGAAGAAAAACGGCTGTCGGATGGAATTGCTGATAACAAGGCAAAAACTGATGACCTTGATAAACAGATAAAACTGCTGGAAGAGAATATTAAGCTTAGCAAGGTAGTTCAGAGTCTTGAACAGCATCGCCATGAGCTTGAAGACGGAAAGCCTTGTCCGCTATGCGGCGCTTTGGAGCATCCCTATGCAGAGGGAAATATTCCGAAAATTGGCGATAGGGAAGTGGAGCTTAAGCAACTCGAACTTCAGCATAAAGAGCTTGAGGCCTGGATTTTAAAAGATAACACATCGCATGCGAGAATAGTTGCACTAGAGGAGAGCAGCCTGAAAAACAAACAAGAAAAAGAGCTGTTTCTGTCTGAAAGTCTAAAAAGAAAAGATGAGATTCTTTCCGAAATCCGCCAGCTTCGCCCCGATTTTACAGAACCGGATGTTGAAGAGCTTAGAAAGCTCAGGGCTGAAATCCAAAACGATTATAGTCGGATTGAAAAGCTTATTAAAGACGCCTCAGTATTAGTCAAAGATATTGATCATCTGAGAGATGAAGTGATTCCCGGTCTTCAGCAGAAAAAGGAAGCGGCTGAGCGGAACAAGGTGGATAAAAACCAGTCGCTGCAGCTTACCACACAGCAGATAGAAGACAAGAAAAAGCAACTTGCCTCAGCTACCGAAAAGTATGAACATAACCAGGCGTTGTTTGAAAATAAGCTGATGGATTACGGTGTAAAAACAATGGAAGAGCTACAAAATGCCCTGGATCTATGGAATGCCAACAAAAAGAACAAGGAAAAACTGGAGAAAGCCATTGAAAAGCTGAATACCGATATTGCTTTGAGCGAAAAGGATATTCTGAACAAACAGGATCAGCTTAAAAAGAAAGAGGAAGAAAAGGCCGGAATCGAAAAGGAGAAGGAGAGGCTGGAGACAAGCCGGAAAGAGTTGTTTGGCGGGAAGTCGGTTCAGGAGGAAGAAAACCGGCTAAAATCGCTGCTGGTAAAAGCTGAAAATGATAAGGAAGATGCTGAAAAAGCCAAATTGGCGGCTTTCACTGCTTTGGAGAACAGCAAAGCGGTAATCAGCGAAAAGGAGAAAGAGCTGAACGCCAAAGAGGAGCAGAAACTGACCGGGAAAACCGTTGAAGAACTTCAATCGGATAACGATGGGATGAAGGCGGAATCCAAACGGCTGTCGGAAGAAATAGGCGGAATAAATCAGGAATTAAGGGTAAATGAAAGCAATCTGGCAGCCAACAGGGCAAAACTGGCGGAGAAGGAGCGCCAGCAGGAAATCTACAAACACTGGAGTGCATTGAATGAGCTGATAGGTTCAGCCGATGGAAAGAAGTACCGCAACTTTGCCCAGTCGCTTACTTTTGAGCATCTGATTGCTTTAGCCAACCGGCAGTTGGAAAAGATGTCGGACCGCTATATCCTTAAACGGTCGGATGAAACATCGAACCCCTTTGAATTATCCGTTATAGATAAGTATCAGGATGGAGAGGAGCGCACGGCCAACAACCTCTCAGGAGGCGAAACATTTATCATGTCGCTCTCTCTTGCACTTGGCCTGGCAAATATGGCCAGCCAAAACATGCAGATAGATACGATGTTTATTGACGAAGGCTTCGGTACCCTTGACTCTGAGCATCTTGACGTAGCATTAAACGCCTTGTCAAACCTGCAAAGCGAAGGGAAAATAATTGGTGTAATATCTCACTTGCCAGAACTTAAAGAAAGAATTGCGACACACATTGAAGTTATTACAAGTGGTAACGGACACTCAAAAATTGAAATAACACATTGACAAAATTGAATGACATAACAATAAAAGAAATTCGGGCGAACCGCTAACAAGTTATTACCAAAAGTGGCAGGAAACGGTTTCGATTGTCCCGTATCCCGAATCGTTTCCTCTCGGGACAGGCAGTACGGAATTCTTCAATTTCAGAACTCCTGATCTCACGCAGTCGTTAATGTCGTAGTTTTGTAGACCAGCTTGAGTTTTGTACCTGGAAAAATTGCTTCATAATCGTTTATGGTTTGACAAATTTCTTGCACTGCTAAATTGTCCCTTGGAGTTGCCAGACTATTCAATCTAACTGTAAGAGTATTTGTCTGATAATTCGGATACAAGTCAGCCTTTGCAAAAATAATACTCTTTACCAATGCCCTTATTTCATCTGAGCTTTTTCGATAATAGCAAGATAGTAGGTTGGCTATTGCCGTTTCAGCTCTGTAACATATGATCTTAATGATGTTTTGCAAGTGCTTACTTTCTGTTTTTAGCTTATTATATCTGATATTTTCGGGCATTTCTCCTATGCTGATTTTGTAAGGGTGTTGTGCTCTTTGGGATATAATATCTTTTTCTTTTGCTTCAAATAATTCTATTTGTTTGCTC
>LSQX01212042.1_pt1 | contig 28469 bp, 21 predicted proteins | sample 654561 | NCBI WGS metagenome assembly LSQX01 (sample SAMN04489861, study PRJNA283612) | anaerobic digester metagenome | isolation source: 4 biogas reactors fed with cattle manure at either 37C or 55C with and... | place: Denmark: Kongens Lyngby | collected 2014
ATCTCCAGCAATTTAAAGGTATGAATGAAGCAGATTCAAAGGCTTACCTGGAGGAAACCAAAGGACTTATCCCTGAAAACCTGGAATTGCTTGCAGATTTGTTCTATGAGCTCAGTCAGGGCGAAACCGGGGACTTTCAAAAGACTTGCCTCAACAAAGCCCTGCTTATCCTGGAACACTGCAACCAGCAAGACAAGACTTTTTCCTTTAGGAGAGAGGAAAAGTTGAGTAATATCAAAACAGCCATTGAAGGATTCAGCGGATAGGCAAACCCGGATAATCGAAAAAGCAGGCAAGACAAGCAGAAAAATGGTCGTTGCAGAATAAGGATGTTCAGAAGGAAACCTTAACAAAGATCTTTATACCAATCATTCAGGATAGCAGCGACCTTTTTCCCGTGAGAGTTGTCTGTATCGCCAAAAAAGATGTTCCTCCATTGCAGCCTTTCAGATCGCTTCAAAGAAGGGTTTTCCTGGTATTGAAGGATTGCCGGCTCGAGCTCATCAAGTTTATCGATTTGCAGGGATATGTCGCTGATCATCCGGCTGATATCCGGGGTGAGCCGCCGGCCCGTTTCCACGCGGAAGGTAATGATGGGTTTGTTGAGGGCACAAAACTCGGCCAGGACGGAGCTTGTATCGCCAATGAGAACGTCGGCAGCCAGCATTGCCGCAGGCAGTTCTACAGGGCCGGCCAGAAAGATCCCGGGTACAGCCCTGAGCTTGCTGACAATGTTTTCCGACATCATCGGGTGGAGGCTAACCAGAAGGTTAAACCTCTCCTCTAAGGCAGGTAGGGCGTCAATCCATTGATGGACGGCACTCATCCCCGACCGGTCCCAGGTAGCGGTAAGCAAGAGGGTTTGTTTCTTCTCATCAAAGCCCGTTTGCTTCTTTATTTCCTGAACCAAAGCCAGGGTCTTTGGATCCGCAAAAGCATCCAGGCGGGGATAACCGCCTGCGACCCCTACTCTTACTCCCTGCTTCTCAGCCATTCTAACTTCATTTTCGGAGATAAAAACAAAAAGGTCGAAGGCATTGAATTTCTCCGGGCGGATCATTTTCTTAAAGAAATGCGGGCCGTGCTTCAAGCCGACCTTGCGGACGGCCCTGATGGGGAAACGGTGGAGGGCGTGCCTGGCCATAATGACGGCAGCCGGAAATACGGGCCAGGTTCTTACCTTGATGCCTTTTTCAGCCAGTGCTGAAGCAACCTTCCGGTTTCGGGCCACCAGTAAAAATGGAAATTTCAGGTGGGGAAGAAGGTGCTCAATATTTGCGTAGTCGTGCTCATAATCAAGGTAAAAGGCCACGCCACCCGGTCCGCGCAGTAGCCGCAGCAAATGCCACCAGAGCCAGTAGGGAAACTTGATCAGCAATCCGGATGCCACCATAAATCCAAATGTTTATCTGCCATTTTTTCTTTTGTTAACCAACCGCTGAATCAGGAATTGTTCCAGTTCGGCCATACGGGCTTCTTTGTTAAACTGCATCCTGACGAAAGTCCTTGCTGCCTCGCCCATAGCCTTCATTCGTGTGGGCTGTTGCAAGGCGCTGATCACAGCACGGGCAATGGCCTCAGGGTCAGCAGGGGGGATCAGCAGGGCGTGCTGTCCCCTATTGCTGAGTTCGTCGGCTCCATCCACACGGGTCATAACAACAGGTTTGCCATAAGCCATGGCTTCCATCGGGGCATTGGGCATCCCTTCGTAAAGGGAAGGATGGACAAACAAATCGCAGGCCTTGTAATAGGAAACAGGCTGGAGAATATATCCGGCAAAATGGATGGAATGCTCCACCCCTTTCTCTTTGGCATATTGCCGGAGCTTCTCAAGGTCCTTTCCATCCCCAATAAGGTAAAACAGCAATTCTGGACAAGCCTTATGAATGGACGGCAAGGCATCGAGCAGGTGGAAATATCCCTTGTCGGCCACGGCCCTGCCCACACAAAGGGCAATGGTGCGTCCGGGGAATTCCTTTGAAAAGTCGTAGGCAGCTACTTCATCGTCCAGCTGAATCCCGTTATAGATCACCTTAATAAAGTCATCATTTCCAAGCCCAATGCGATCATAGGCTTTCCTGATGGTGTCGGTATTGGTCACCACGCCGTCCACAAACCAACGTGCACGCAGCTTGATCTTCCAGACATTTTTGGAGGGTGGAGAACTGGCTCTGCGGATAATAGCGGGTTTTCCTCCCCAACGGGCAGCCAGGCCTGCAAGGGTAAGTTCACGGCCCATACATACCAGCAAATCAATCTTTTCCCGGCGCAGAAAACGCGACAGGGCAAAGGCTTTTACCGGGAGATTGAACAGATTACTGGTGAATGGAAGGGTGTCCAGTCTTTTTGCTTCAGCTTCATTGAGCAGGACGCCCCCCTTGCCTCCGGCAACGAAAACCTTGTGTCCACGATCGCGCAAGGCTGCAGCGGCGTTGACCACCCAGCGTTCGCCACCACCAAACTTCTTCCTGCCTATTACACGGATAAACAATATGCGCATAAATGGTGCTGCTTTTCAAAGAAACCAGGGGTGGAATCTTTGCAAGGATAAAAGTAATAAAATGTTTTGAAGTGCAGGAATCAGCCCTTCAGGATAAGCGCGCTGCTTCAGCTGAAAGCCCGGGCAAAGGGCTGTTATTTAAGGTATTCGACCAGGGTATTGGCAACCAAGTTTTCAAGGTGAGGCTTATCCTCCACGAAGGTCCAGTTCTCATTGGGAAGGGCCTTGAAATAACCATCCGATCTGGCTACCACGCTCATGCCAAAATGCAGGGCCTGAAATTCTCCCACAAAGTACTGCGTGCCGTTAAAAAGGATGTCGAGCGAGAGGAATGGGGTATCGAACATACGGTAAACCGAGCGGGCATATTCGAGGAGCGCAGGATCGGGGGTTTTGCTGAAGCTGAACTTCTTGGTACCGCTGGCGCGGAAGTCACCTTTTTTCACCGAACGCTTCATTACATAATAACGATCGCAGGCCACCAGCACCCTGTAGTCAAAATCGAGCCCGGGGACATATTCCTGGAGGATGAAGTTTTGTTCGTGCTTCAGGTACTCGCGATATTCCAGATAATCCTGACGGTCGGAATAATCAGGATAATCAATGAATTTCTTCTTTCTTAGATATTTCCTGCGAAACAGATCAAGTTTCCTGCGCAATCCAAGCTTTTTACCCAGGAGCTTCGTTTGTTTGAGGAATTCGGGGTAATTGCGGATGAGCACAACCCCTTTGCCATTGGTCCCCTGGGTGGTCTTCAGCACCACCGGATATTTAAGGCTTTCAGCATTCACTTCATCTCCTGAGGTGTGATACTGTGCGACAAGGCCGTTGAGCCCAATTGTTTTTTTGAATATTTCCTGATACCCTTTGTTTTCATGACACTTCAGCAGGTCGTAGGAAGGAATGACGCGGTTGTTTTTCGAAAGGTGGTAGACGATATCATTGATATATTGGCGATAATTGTCCTTCTGGGAAAAGGCATAGAAGATGGTTCGGCCTTTCAGGTCCACTGCTTGATTAACCACCTGGTGAAAGTCGTGTTGTTCCACTTTCCAGCCATGTCCGGCAAGAAGTGCGGCAATTTGATCCACATCAAGGCTTGACCAGGGCTTACGGGTCTGGCCAAAAAACTTGTTACGGCTGGTCAGGATGACGATATCGCGGTTCACGCTAATTTAAACACTTAAAATTCAAAAAAAGTATGGGCAAAAGCTCAGGGAAGCGGGGAGGGATTTGCTTCAAAAAGAGAAGCGGCCTTCAGTATACTGCTGTTTTCAAGCACAATAACCCAATCCCTGAATTATTGAACACAAAAGTAGTAATAGAATTTACACATAAAATAATTTGGATACTTAAATAATAATTAAAAGAAAAAAAGCCGAAAGCTAGGGTTTTTCGGCTTGCGGACAAGATTAAATGCCCTTATTCAGGTTTGCGGACTGAAAACAGGATCTTTTGCCCTTTCAACCTGGCAATGACTGTGTTATTTCGGAGGTCTTTTGCCAGGAGCTCACTGTCTTCTATCTGATAATCACTGTATCGGTTACTGCCACCAAGGTGTTCAGAGAAGGAGAGGAATACCTTTTGGGCAGTATAATCGTCGGGGTAATTCAGTATGATCTCACGACTGTCGTCCCTTGTAATGGCAAGGGCTTCAGTTACCTTTAAGATATTGCCATGGCCGAAGTGATAGAAGTTGTTCAGGCCAAGGGGTCCAAGCACATAAGTAGCATTGGATGATTCACTTTCACGATGGTTTCCAAACAAGACGGGGACCCGGTTTTCGCCTGGGGCCATTTTGGGGAAATGGGCCATCAGCATGGCGAAGGCCTTCAGTTTGCCCAGGCTGCTGAGGCCGCTGGTGGAAACCGATATGTAAAAAGGACCTTGCCAGAGGTGGAGGTTATCTTCGCCATACACCACCCAGGGGCTGGGATTTATTTCCATCTGCAGACTTCCCTTTCGAAGGCTGAACACCCCAAAGGCAGCGCTGTCGCTGTCCATTCGATAGACTTCAATATAGATCTTGCCCTCGGAGGGATGCCGGTATTCCACGGCCGCCACATCGCTGAAGCCATATTCGAGAAAGAGGTCGGCTCCGCCATTGATAAGGAAGAACAGGTCGTCGTCTTCATAGGCAAGCACGTCATAGCTTTGCTTCCAGCCCGGCATCCATTCGTCGGCGGGCAAGAGGTCAAGGGCGGTTTGTCCATAGGCATTGAAAGAGAACAATACAAAAGCCAACAGGCAAAATCGTAAAAGAAAAGTGGTTTTACTCATAGTATACCTCCAGGACATTTAATTTGGAAAGATCTTTTTCGCCCAGCCCTATTTCAAAGGCCTTTTGAATTGTAAGGACATCCTCGGGCAGGAAGCCAATCTGCAAGGCACAATAAGTATCAAGGGCCACGGGGTCATTACCAGCCACCACCATTTGAGGGCTCACCACTTCTCCTGGGCCATCGGGTCCATTGGTGACGACACAATAAGTGACATCGGAGATGATCAGGTCGGGGCGACGCACCAGGTAAAGATCGGCAATGCATTGGGCCAGGAATTCAGGATCATTGCGGGAGGGCCCGTCGAGATGGAACTTCACGTTGGATGCCCGGGTATTAAGGCCCATCAGGTTCTTCATGCTGTTGGTCAGGATGGTGGTGGCGTGGTGTTTGGCAATGGGGATGTTGATGAAGGCGTCCACCTCAAAGAGTTCTTTAACCAACTCAAGGTCTTTAGCGCTGACGGCCCCTTCCACCTCAGGGATCTTCACAAAGACTTCCTCGCTGAATACTGCAGGAAACTGATTCTCCTTGATCTCGCGGGTACGAGCGATCAACTCGCGGTATTCCGGCTCGAGTGGGGTGCGGGTCCAGTATTCGGGATTGATGGGTTGCAGGAAAACAATGTCGGCAGCGCCGGCATCAAATGCCATTTTAATGGCCGCGATCACCACCTCAGGGTCGACATAAGCGCCCTTTTCGCGGAAGTCGGAATTGACCAGGATGCCTACTTTATTTCCCGGTTTCACAAAGCGGTCAATTCCACCCAATAACTCTACCGCCCGGATGGTTTGCTCAAAAACATTTACACCTTTCACCGAAACGATGTCGGGGGTACTTGACCGGGCCATGCCCATGGGCATCAACCACATAGCTAACAGAAAGATTCTCATTTTCATGGAACAGAAATTAAAATGAATGATTGCGTACAAATTTAATATTTAATGATATTACGCAACAATCCCTTTTTAAAATGCGGTGATTTTTTTACCTCAAGTGTTTTTCTTCCAAATATCAGTCGTGATTTCTCATTTCAGGAAGAATGGTTAAGTTTGTTTATTGCAAAACATAGCCCAAATGAATTCAAATTGGACAACATTAAGGAGGCTGTTGCTTCTTCTGCCCCTTCTTTTTCTTTTCAGCGCTTGCCAGGCAAGGCAGGCCCCGCCAGCTGAAGATCAGGAACAAAAGACCGCCTGGATGGAAATGGTTAAAAAAGCGGAGGATATTCCTGTCAGCGCAAAGGAGGGGGATATCGTCCTTGTAAATGAAATCCTGAGCAGGTTTTCGGTGAAAGGCGAAGAGAGAGGCAAGCCCGGAAAGCTGATCATCGCCCTTGGAGGACAATTCACAGGAACGCCTTATGTGGGGCACACCCTGGAGGCGAATGATACGGAAAGGCTGGTAGTCAATATTCGTGAGATGGATTGCACCACTTTCGTGGAAACCATACTTGCCTTAGCCCTGACCATTGAACAGGGGAAAACAAGCTTTGAAGATTTTGCAGGCAACCTTGCATTTCTAAGATACCGGGAGGCTTACCCAAATGGTTATGCTTCGCGCCTGCACTACTTTTCGGAGTGGATGCATCTGCACACGCAACAAGGACTGCTGGAGCTGTTGAGCGATCAAATTGGCAGCCAGGCTTTTGACAACCGGGTGTCGTTTATGAGCACCAATCCTGAAGCCTACAAGCAACTTTCAGACCCTGTTCTTGTGCAACTGATAAAGGAAGCAGAGAAAGCAGTATCCGTTCAAAAGATGAATTACATCCCGAAAGAAGAAATCCGGGAGCTTGAAAAGTACATTCAAAATGGCGACATCATTGCTTTCACAACCGACATTGAAGGGCTGGATGTTTCGCATACGGGATTTGCGTATTTCAGGGAAGACCGGCTGCATTTGCTGCACGCCTCTACCCGCAGCAATAGTGTTGAGATCAGCCCGGTACCCTTAAGCGATTACCTTTCGGGGATGGGCAGGGTCACCGGCATTCTGGTGGCCAGGGTCAAATAGGAATTACTTCCTGAAAGAACGGATAAACGACTCCACCTCGGGCACCCCGCCCTGGTAGATCAGGTAACCATTGTAGGGTTCGCGGGGGGTGATATCGTCGTTGATGGGAGTGAGCATAATGCGTTTCACTTCTTCCAGGTCGCTGGTTTGCCCCAGGGCCCATCCCAATTTGATATAAGCCACTTCGGGCAAGAGATTCTCGCCGGGAATCACCCCGAGGGCCATCATCTCGCGACCGGTTTCGTAGACAAACATCTGTACATAGCCCCAAAGGGTCTGAACGGTCATATAAACGGCCACCCCGGCTTTACGGGCGCGATCGAGGGCGGGATAAAGAGGTTTGTTCACGTGACCCAGCCCGGTGCCTGCAATGATGATCCCTTTATAACCATTTTCAATGAGGGAATCAACCATATCAGGCATCATATTGGGATAATAATAGATGATGGCGACCTTTTCCTCGAAGTATGGCATGATACTTGCTTTGCGGTCCTTCCGTCTGTGATTGTATTCACTCTTAATGGGTTTAACCCCCTTCCGGGTCACAGTGGCCAAAGGGGTTTCTCCCAGGGTGCGGAAGGTGCTGCGATAGGAGGAATGCATCTTACGCACCCGTGTGCCGCGATGAAGGAAGGCGTATTCATCCGAGGTGGGCCCGAACATGCAGACCATCACCTCGGCAATGTCGCCGTGGCCTGCGGTGTAGCAGGCGTGCATCAAATTGAGTGCAGCATCGGAAGAAGGACGGTCGGACGAGCGCTGTGAGCCTACCAGCACAATAGGAATTGGCGGGTCCTGCACCATATAGGTGAGGGCGGCTGCCGTGTGATGGAGGGTATCGGTACCGTGCCCGATCACAATGCCATCGATGCCATTTTCTATTTCTTTGCCTATGGCGACAGCAAGCTTTTTATACTGCATCGGACCCATGTTCTCGCTGAAAACAGCAAACACCTTTTCGGTGGTAAGGTTGCAGATATCGGCCAGTTCAGGAACAGCGCCATAGAGTTCTCCCGGGGAAAAAGCAGGGATCACGGCCCCAGTGCGGTAATCGAGGCGCGAGGCAATGGTGCCACCGGTGCCGATCAACTTCACCTTGGGGAGGCCTTCGGTATAGGGAAACTCCTTTTCGGGGATCTTGTAATTGGCTTTCTTATAGCCGGTTTCCTTCATGTCGAGGATGGTATCGACGGCGATGCCTACATTATATCCTGTGGAGATCTTCAGCACGATGTGTCGGTCGTCGTCATTTTCAGATCTGGGCAGGACAGTACCCATAAAGTTCCCACGCCTGGTTTCAATGGTGGCCTGGCCCCAAACACGGACGTTATATTTTTTCAGCACCTCAAGGGCCTGTCCTTTATATCCCTGGAAAAAGTCTTCGCTCATTTATTTAGGTTTCAGGTTTATTGTTAAAGGTTCGGGGTTAAAGGTTTAAAGTTCAAGGTTTAAAGTTCAAGGTTCAAGGTTTAGGACCTTTTTCTTCTTACTTTTTACTTTTTACTTCTTACTTTTCCCCTCTTCCTTTAAGTCTCTAAAGTCTCTCACTTCTCATCTCTCATTATTTACCGTTCTCCAGTGCAGTGTGCAATTCCCGGAGGGCGATATTGCCCACTGCATTTTTGCGGAGCTGGCCCATCATCCAGTTGATGCGGTCTGCATCATCCTTGCTGCGGCCAATGGACGCGTACTTTTTTTTCAGGAAACGAACCCCGGACAGCACCTCTTCTGGTTTCTGGGATTTGAAGTTGATGCTCACCAGGATGGAATCGAAATCCATTTTGGGGTGTTGCACCAGGACGGGCAAGATGGGCTTGATGATCTCGCGGTCGAGCCCTCTTGCCTGGATTTCACGAAGGATATCCAGCAGTTGTTCATAGCTAAACCCATCGGAAACTTCGTAATGACCTTCCACAAAAGGCAGGCGATGGCCCAGCAAGGTCCCTGCAAAAACAGGGTCCACCATAAGGTCTTCCACCATTTTCTTAAGCACCGGGAAGAGGTTCTTTTTCAGGATATAAAGGTAGGTGTCTTCGGGTATCTTCCATTCCTGCATCTTGCGATAAGCCTCCATAGCCTCCATGGGCAGGTCTTTGGAAAGCCTTTGGATGCGTTCCTCTTTAAGGGGTATGGGAGCTGAATCAGTATCGGGATACATGCGATCGGCCCCAGGCAACACACGTTCAAAAATGGTACTGCCGTCTTCAAACGACTTGCGGGTTTCATTGGGCACTCCCACGAAAGCCATCCGGCAACGTTCCTCGATGGTATCAAGGGCAGTAGGGATATCGGCTTCAGGTCCCCAGAAAAGCAGGATGCCATCCTCAGCCTTTGCGCCCAGCACCTTGCGCAGGCGCGTAAAGGCCTCCTCGTTTTCGAGGGGCTTCAGGTCTTCCGAATGGGTCATATTGGGCTTTTCTATGCAGGCAATGACTTTCAGGCGTTCGCTGATCTCGTCGGCAAAGACTTTTCCCGGCTGGGAGAAATGCGACAGGATACCCCCGAACCGCGGCAGGCAAACGGCATACAGCTCCAGCTGCTGTTCTTTGAGGTTTTTCAGGATCTTTGAACGGAAATCAAAATAAACAGGGTCGATCTTTTGCCAGGTCATCTTCCAGCTTTCAGGCTTCTTAACCCGTTGCAGCAATTGCTCGCGTACGTGCAGCAGAGCCCATTGCCTGAAGGCTTCAATGTGGGTCAATTCGGGAATCCACTTAATGTGGGCTACGCCTTTGATTTCGACGCGGGACCCTCCCCTGCAGCTTACATTGACATCCTGTCGGGCGGCGCCCATACCGGTGCGCACCTTGCCTGTGCTTCGGTTCAGGAAACGGATGAACTGGCAGGCCTCGGTTACCTCGTCGGGATTGACCATATCGGGATAGGTGACCGTTTCGATAAGCGGCATCCCCAAGCGGTCGGTGCGGTAAATCCGGGTGTGGCCAATATCAGAGACCTCACGGCAGGAGTCCTCTTCGAGGCTGAGCTGGATGAGGCGTATTTTTTTATGGGGAAGCTCAATCTCGCCTTCCACCCCGATGATGGCCGTGCGCTGGAATCCTGTGGGGATGCTTCCATCGAGGTATTGCTTGCGGGTGATGTGGACCTCACCCACGATGTTGAGTTTTTTCAGCAGGCTGATCTGGATGGCGATATCCAGAGCTTCACGGTTCAGCGGAAAGGGCGGGGTGTCGTCCACCTCATAGGTGCAGGTAGTGGCATTCTTGATGCGGTATATGATTTCTTTGCGGGTTTTGAATTCCATCAGGGCAGTGCCGTCGTATTCTCCCAATTCGCTCAGGGTGGGCCGCATGTGTCGGATCACCTCGGCATCGTAATCATCAGGACCATGATAAATGCCGCAAGGGCACCGGCAGAAAAGCTTACGCTTGGTGTCGAGTTGCTGGTGCACTTCCAGCCCAGACATGAAGCCGATCCGGTCGTAGTCTTTCTGGGAGGCCTTTTTGCGAGGCACATAGCCGACGGCCTTCAAAGTTTCGCGATAGTTGCGCAAGGCATCAAGGTTCTTCTTCATGAAGAAGGGGTTTACATTGTGGATTCAGTTTTGTTATATTTCACCTTGCGCTCCGCCAGGTAGTCCATGACGAAGCGGAAGCCATCGGGGTCCATGCCCAGGAGTTCGGGCGGGAACACCCCTTTCCCTGAAAAGCGGTTCTGTAACACAAGTTCTGCGCAAGCAGTAGCCGTAAAGCCGGTGGTACGCGCCATCGAAGACAGTTTGGCTTCGGGATCGTACTCATCGTAGAGATCGTACACGATCTTTCGGTGCACTCCCTCCTGCTTGCCACTGATCTCAATGCGCATCACGGTAAATTCGGGTTCGTTGCGGCCCAGCTTCCAGTCGTCGATGAGCACCTTGCTTGTGAAATCAATGGGCCGTATTGCAGTATTATTGATGGTGATGGGGGTTTTCTCAAAAAATCCTGCTGTTTTCAGCGCCAGGATCAGCTGGATGTGCCCGGGATAGCGGAGGGTCTTTTCACGCATATTGGGGATGTGCTCCATATTAAACAGCAGGGAGCGCAGCCCATCGGTATAAAAAGCCTCGAGGGTGCCCACCTTTTCAAAGAACATCAGTTCGGGCTCGCTCATGGCAGGCTTTGTGAGGAGCTGCCCCTTTTCAATAAACCGCGCAGGGCGGGTATACTCTTCAATGACATCAATAGGGGAAAACGGAGCTTTGTAGAAAAAGGGATAAATTTTGATTCGTGGCAAACCACCCACCACATATTCAAAATTTTCTATCTCCATCAATTCATTATGATAGCCCACGATGAGGTTAGGCATCCCGGGTGCAACCCCGCAATCGGTGATGGCAGTAACACCTTTTTGGGCAGCCAGGGCGTTGAGTTTCATATAATCCTCGGGCATAAAGGAGATGTCAACAATGTTTTTCCCGGCTTCGATGACGGTACGCAGAATATCATGACCCATAAACCCCGGCACGGCCGACACCACCAAGTCACAATCCTTTACCAGTGCGGCCACCCGTTCTTCTTCCATCAGGTTCACTCCCTGGGTTTCAATCGGATAATTGGCAGATAGAAAATTCAGTGATTCCTGATCAATATCGGCTGAGATAACCCGGTGTTTTGCCGAGAGATCAATGGCAATGGCTTTGCCTACCATACCTGCCCCTAAAACAATTATTTTGCTCATGGCTGAAGGAATTGAAAAATTGCACAAAAAAACCTGAGGCGGCTAAGTTATTAAAATTGTCAAAATATCAACAGAAGAATGGAAAAAAGAAATTTTAACATTGGGATATCTTCTTGCCTGCTTTCCTTATTTTTGCATTCTGGATCCCCCGGGTTTCCACCTTGCCAATTTTTCTGTACCCATGTTGTTAAACCAAGGCTCAAACTTTCATTCAAAGCGTAAGAACATCATCCTGGGAGCGATGGTTCTGGTGGGCATTCTGTTTCTTGCCAGGCTGTTTCAAATCCAGGTGATAGATCCCTCCTACAAGCTATCAGCCAACAGCAATGTTCTCAGGTATGTGACGGATTATCCCGCCCGCGGGCTGATTTACGACCGTTACGGAGAATTGCTGGTTTACAACGAAGCCCATTACGACCTGATGGTGGTGCCGGGGCAGGTAAGCCAGATCGACACCACGGCCTTCTGCCAGTTGCTGGGCATAGAGCAATCGCTTTTTGAAGAGCGCTTGAAGAAGGCCCGCGATTACTCTCTTTTCAGGCCTTCGGTTTTCGAGAGCCAGATATCTAAGAATGTCTTTGCCGTATTCCAGGAAAAGCTGTTCCGTTTTCCCGGTTTCTTTGTCCAGCCGCGTACCCTCAGGAAATACACCTATCCGATGGCGGCCCACACCTTTGGTTATGTAGGCGAGGTGGGGCCCCGCGAAATTGAGAGCAACCCCTATTACCAGTCGGGCGACTATATTGGCATCAGTGGCATTGAACGCAGCTATGAGGAAGAGCTGCGCGGGAAGAAGGGCGTCAGGGTGCGGCTGGTGGATGTATTGAACCGCGATATCGGGCCTTTCCAGGAGGGGCGATTCGACACCCTTGCCATTCCGGGCAAAGACCTGTACACCACTCTGGATGCCCAACTGCAGATGTATGGCGAACGCCTGATGCAAAACAAGCGGGGAAGCATTGTGGCCATTGAGCCTTCCACAGGCGAAATCCTGGCCCTGGTATCTTCGCCTGCCTACGATCCCAACCTCCTGGTGGGCAGGGTGCGCAACCAGAATTATGGCAGCCTGCAAAATGACACGCTAAAGCCCCTTTTCAATCGTGCCCTGATGGCGCAATACCCTCCGGGTTCGGCCTTTAAAATCGTCAACACCCTGATTGCCCTCCAGGAAGGAGTGATCAACTACCAAACAAATTACGGATGTGGGGGCGGCTATTACAGCGGGGGCATTTCAGTGGCTTGCCACAGCCATTCCAGCCCAGTGAACGCTTACAGGGGCATACAATTTAGCTGTAACACCTTCAGTTGCATCACCTTCAGACAAACCATCGACCAGAATAAATTCAGCAATATCCAGGAAGGCTTCAATACCTGGCGCAGGTATGTCACCAGCTTTGGCTTTGGGCAGCCCTTTGGCAGCGACCTGGCCCACGAGCTGAGCGGGCTGATCCCCACCTCTGACTATTACGATCGCATATACGGGGCCCGGGGCTGGCGTTCGCTTACCGTGATATCGCTAGCCATCGGACAGGGCGAAGTGGGCACCACCCCCGTGCAGCTTGCCAACCTGGTAGCCACCATGGCCAACAGGGGGTTTTATTACACCCCCCATGTCGTGCGATCCGTTGCCCATCCCGACAGCATACAGGAAAGATTCAAAGAAAAGCACAACACCCTGGTCGACCAGGCGCACTTCCAGGAAATTGCCGGGGCCATGCACGATGTGGTACGTGCAGGAACGGGCCATTTTTCAATGATCCCCGGCATCAGTATGGGAGGGAAAACCGGAACCGTGCAAAACCCCCACGGCGAAAACCACAGCGTCTTTATTGCCTTTGCCCCCGTGGAAGACCCCAAGATCGCCATTTCGGTGGTCGTCGAGAATGCTGGCTATGGCGCCACCTGGGCCGCCCCCATCGCCAGCCTGATGATAGAGAAATACCTGAACCGGCAGATCGGCCGCGGGTGGTTTGAACAACGTATCCTGGAGGCAAAATTTTAAGCCGATGCCCCATGAAAAAACAATATGACTTCTTTCAGAATATTGACAAGACCACCGTCTTTCTTTTCCTGCTGATGATCATTATGGGCTGGCTGAACATCTTTTCTGCCGAATTGAAGGAAGGCCACGAGAGCATTTTTGACATGAGCCAGAGCTATGGAAAACAATTGCTGTGGATCTTATCCTCAATAGTGATCGGGATCGTGATCCTGATGTTCGACGCCAAGTTCTTCCCTGCTTTTGCCTGGGTAATTTATGGAGGCGTCATGATCATCCTGGTGGGGGTGTTGTTCTTTGGCTCAGAGATCAACGCCTCCAAGTCTTGGTTCAAAATCGGGACCTTTGCCATACAGCCTGCCGAATTTGCAAAATTTGCCACTTCCCTGGCCCTGGCCAGGTATATTGTCGAGGTGAAATCGCGCAGCCTCGACCTGAAAACCCGCCTGAAACCCCTGGCCCTCATAGCCCTGCCTATGGGACTGATCTTCCTTCAGAACGACACCGGCACCGCCCTGGTGTTTTCGGCCTTTGTGCTTGTGCTGTTCCGCGAAGGGTATATCAGCGGACTATGGCTGACCTTCGGCCTAATTGCCATTTTTCTGTTTATCCTTACCCTGGTGGTGAATCAATACATCATGATTGGCATCCTGGCCGTTCTGACCCTGGTTGGAGTGGTGATCTTCAGGAAAAGAAAACGCGAAACCCTTCAACTGCTAGGATTGTTTGCCATACTATCCGTATACATTTTTTCGGTCGACTATGCATTTGAACATTTCCTTCAACCCCACCAGCAGTTGCGCATCGAGGTATTGCTCAATGAGGATGTCGACCTCAAGGGGGCGGGCTATAACCTGAACCAGTCGAAAATCGCCATTGGCTCGGGCGGCTTCTGGGGCAAGGGCTACCTGAAGGGCACCCAAACCAAGTTTAATTTCGTTCCCGAACAAGGGACCGACTTTATTTTCTGTACAATAGGCGAGGAATGGGGCTTTGTAGGGAGCCTGGTCCTGATCTCCATCTACCTGCTCTTTATGGGCAGGCTGGTCGTGCTGGCTGAACGCCAGCGATCGGCATTCAGCAGGGTGTTTGGATATTCTATCGCTTCCATACTTTTTTTTCATTTCCTGATCAACATCGGGATGACCATCGGCCTGGTGCCAGTCATCGGAATCCCCCTGCCCTTCTTCAGCTATGGGGGCTCTTCCCTCTGGGGGTTCACCCTGATGATCTTCACCTTCCTGAAACTCGATTCAAAAAGACTGGAGTTGCTTTAAGAAAATCTTTTTTGAAATTCAATGATTGCAGGCGAAGTTTTTTCAAAAAACAAAGCCTGTTAAGCATTGACTTAAGCTTCGAATGTCAGCCATGGCGGGCAATCATCTCCAGGCGTTTCATATCGAGTATCCTGAGATTTTTGCCCGATAGTTCGATGATTTTGTCTTTCTGCAGGGCCGACAGGCTGTTGATCACGCTCTCCTTTGAATACCCCGCAATATTGGCCAGTTCAACCCTGCTCAGGGGGATTTGAAAGGCCATGCTGTCGAAGATTCCCGACAGTTGCTGAAGGATGGTGCATACCGCCCCTTCCGCATTTTTGTGGCTCAGATGCACCAGGTCGTGAACCATTTTACTGGTATCGATTGACATTTTATGAACTGTAGCCACGGCCAAATCGCCGTTTTCATGGATAAGGCCTTCAAAGATGCTTCGGTCAACCAGCCTGACGGTGGAAGGCTGAATGGCCTCGGCCGTGAAATCAAAGGTACGCTTCACGAAAGAACACATCAGGCCAATGAAAGACCCCGGTGCCACAATCTTCAGTACCGTGCTTCTTTCCTTGTCCTCCACACTGAGTTTGGCCATTCCTTCCTCAAGGTAAAGGATATGCCCAGCCACAAAGCCCTGCTTGATGATGGTCTCATTTTTGCGAAAATGCACCAAGCTCGAATGCTCCATCACCTGTTGGTGCTGCAAGGGCGTAAGGTAGGAATACCAGGTCTTCACAGGAAGGGGAAGTTTGTTTGCCATGCGCTCAGGGGTTAAAAAATGCAATATTACATATTTTTTTATGAAGAACTCCTCTTAATAAACAAGGAAATCCAAGGCTTGTTCACTAGATTGTTATTTTTTTAACAACTAATTTTGTAAAAGAAAATTTAAGTCAAATATTGTCTAACAAATAAAACCAATTATCATGTCAGATTCAACCTTCAGAGTCAAGGCAGTAAGCGCCACCGCAGCCAAGACCATTGTAAAAGCCCGTAATTTTGAAATTATTGTTGATGAGCCCGAGAACCTGGGCGGAACCAATACTGCAGCCAACCCTGTAGAATATGTCCTTGCAGCTTTTGCAGGATGCCTTAACGTGATGGGCCACCTGATTGCAGGCGAAATGGGGTTTGAACTCCGCGGCCTTAAGATCGACATCTCGGGCAACCTGAACCCTGCCAAGCTCTTCGGCCAAAGCTACGAAGACCGCGCAGGCTATAAAGGCATCTCTGTTAAGCTCACCCCCGATTGCGATGCCGACGAAACCACCCTTAACGAATGGCTGCAAACCGTTGAAAACCGCTGCCCCGTGAGCGACAACCTGCAGAACACCACCCCTGTAAAAGTGGAAATCGGCAAAATAGCTGTTAAAGCATAAGCCCATCAATCCCATCCCCTCGACGAAAAGGATGGACTCAAAACGATCCTGTCCTTTTCAAAAAAGCAGGCTGCCCCTGATTCAGGGAGCAGCCTGTTTTGTTTCCCGAATTGCGCTTCTGAACAAGCCCCCTTTGCCTGGCAGCCATAGCCCACTTTCTCTACACCGGGGTAACAGGAAAGGCTTATTCAGCGCGTGTTCAAAGACAAACCTGCCCGGACGAAAAGCCGCATTAAATACCGGCTTAACTCGGACTTAATTCGGGGTTTAACCGTTTTAAACCGACTAAACACCGTCTAAACTACGACCCGGAAGCGTTCCTGCTTCGCATCTGTTTTGAACCGGATTTCAAATAATGATGTCCATTGCGGCTCCATCAAGGAGTATTTACAGGCCATAAAAAAACAGAAAAGCAAGGGGAATCCATTAAATTATAAGCACGACCTGGTGAATAATCCTTAAAGTTTTTATACTTTCGGACATAGAAAAGACAGGAATATGAAAATAGCTTTGTTTGGCCGGGAGTTCAACCCGGCATATTTCACCCAGATAAACACCTTGCTGGGCGCCCTGGAGAGCAGGGTAAGCCAGTTCCTTGTATATGAAAACTTTTTTGATTGCCTGAAGGTCGGATACACCTTTACCCGTCCGGTTAAAACCTTTCAACACCACGAAGAACTTGATCCTGACACCTTTTGCATGATAAGCATTGGGGGCGATGGCACCTTGCTTGACACTATCACCTTGCTGAAGGACTCGGGCATCCCTGTACTGGGGATCAACACCGGCCGCCTGGGCTTTCTGTCGGCGGTGTCCACCGATGAGGTAAGCATAGCCGCCGAAGCCCTGCTCAATGGCGATTTCACCCTCGACCGCAGGAGCCTGTTGCAACTGGTGGCCCCCGACAATTTGTTTGGAAATTTCAGCTATGCCCTCAACGAACTGACTGTACTCAAGCGCGACACCTCCACGATGATCTCGATCAGCGCTTATGTTGACGGGCAATTTCTGAACACCTACTGGGCCGACGGGCTGATCATTGCCACGCCCACAGGCTCGACAGGCTATTCGCTGAGTTGTGGTGGCCCCATCATTTCGCCCGAATCGAGGAATTTCATCATCACCCCCATCGCCACACACAATCTGACGGTGCGCCCCATCGTTATCCCCGATAGCAGCACGGTGAAACTGCGCATCAGCGGGCGTTCGCAGGAATACCTGGTGGTGCTCGACTCGCGTTCACGGCCCTTGTCGACCTCTGTGGAGCTGGTGGTGAAGAAAGCAGGGTTTTCGATCAACCTGATTTGCCTGGGGCAAAAAGATTTCTTCAAAACCATAAGAAACAAACTGGCCTGGGGACTTGACAAGAGAAATTGACCACAGAAAAAACGCCTGCATCATCAAAAAATCAGCCCTTTATTGAAAAAAAAGTAATTTTGTGGTTTATCAATGCCCGTATCTATGAAAAAATTACTCATTCCCCTTTTCCTGATGCTGGTCTTTATGGCTGAAGCATCGGGTCAGCTATGGATGCGTGAACGCCAGTTTGTGTTCATGGGCCTGGGAGGTACGGGCTTTATGGGCGACCTGGGAGGGGCCGACAAGATTGGAACCCAGGATTACAGGGACTTTAATTTTCGGGCCATCCGGCCATCCACCAAGCTGGGTTACCGATATTTCCTGACCTACGATATTGCCCTTGCGGGCAACCTTGCCTTTGGTTATGTCTCGGGCGATGACCGCCACACCCAGGAAGACTTCCGCAACAACCGCAACATCGCATTCCGCTCGCCCGTGATGGAAGCCTCAGTTCAGGGAGAGTGGTTCTTTTACACCGACGGCAAGATCGGGGCGCGTTATCGCGATCAAACCAGGACCATTGGCTGGGTAGGTTACCGGTTGAGGAGCTACATCTTTGGAGGCATTGGGGGGTTTTACTTCAACCCCCAGGGCTATTTCGACAGGGCGCATTACCAAACCCTCAATCATGCCACCATCACCGACCCAGACGAGCTTCCAAAGGACGGCTGGTATAACCTTCGGCCATTGAGCACCGAGGGCCAGGGATTTGAGGAATTTCCCACCCGCAGGAAATACACCCCCGTAAGCCTGGCCATTCCCTTTGGAATCGGGGCAGTCATTTCACTGAGCCGTGAATGGAGCATTGGGATGGAATACGGATTCCGCAAAATCTTTACCGATTATCTTGACGACACCAGTTCCACTTATGTGGATCCCTCGGTTTACGGGGCCAACTGGACTGACCCCACAAAAATCGCCCTGGGAGAATATTTCTCAAATCCCACAAATTACAGCATCCCGGTAAGCGAAAGTGGTTTTCACCCTACCGACCCAGGTTATCAGCGGGCCAATCCCTTCAACGACGATTCCTATATGTTTTTATTCCTTACCGTACAATACAAAATCATCAGCGGACCCACCAGCCGTCGCTGGGCTCCCCTGATTCGATAACAAAGGACTATTGCAGGCAAAATATTTAATAAACGGATACGTTATGAAATGAAGCCATGGTTTTGTTAAGTGAAAAAACCATCCATTTCAATGTGAAACAACCAATTCTCGATGATGCCCTATAAAGAGCCAGGATCCTGTAAAAACAAATATTTTACAGTTTTTATTTTTCTGTTTTCAATTTGTTTTTTCCGAGCTCCCCTGGTAATGGGGCAAAAGAACGAAATAGGCGTTCTTTTTGGAGGCACGTATTACCTGGGTGATTTAAATCCGAGCCGGCAGTTTGCCCTGACCCACGTAGCCATAGGGGGTTTGTACCGCCACAACTTCGGGCCACACCTTTCGGCCAGGGTGAACGGCGTCTTTGGCAGCGTTGAGGGCAACGACGCCCTGATCAAATACAACGAAGACCGCAACCTGAGGTTTGTTTCAAATATCACTGAGCTCTCGGGGCAATTGGAGGTGAATTTCCTCCCTTTTGAACCCGGCAACCTGGATACCCCCTTTTCGCCCTACCTGTTTGGCGGGGGAGGCATATTCTGGTTCAATCCTAAGGCACAATACCCAATAGACCCCAACGATCCGAACAGCGATTGGCAGTGGATCTCATTAAGAATCCTGGGCACTGAAGGCCAGGGCAATGAAGGATACCCTGACAAATACAAGCCGTTTTCAAGCAATTTCCTGTTTGGAGTCGGTTTTAAATTCAACATCAGCCGCAACATCACAGGCGGCGTTGAATGGGGCATGCGGCGCACGGGAACCGACTACCTGGACGATGTAAGCACCGTTTATCCAATTCTTGACATTGGCTCTGGTGATCCAGTTATTGACCTGTTTTATGACCACCCAAATGAAACGGCAGTGCGTTTTCTTTACGACCGTACTCCCAATCCCGGTCAAAACGGTGGTCTTCAGCGCGGGGATCCGACTGTGAACGACTGGTATTCCTTTGCAGGATTCGTTATTGCCTTTAAAATCAAAGACTCTACCCGTGGCAAGTGCGATGCTTACAATTAAAATTTCTTAAACTTTGAGGCATTGCTTTTATTTCTCGAAACATTTTAAGAAATTTGTGCCACTTTTTTGGGGCATAATTAATTGATTGGAATGGATTTAAAAGATCAGATAAATCTTGAAAACATCCCGCGTCATGTTGCCATTATCATGGATGGAAATGGTCGTTGGGCCCGTCAAAGGGGCAAGGACCGCAACTTCGGGCATGAACACGGCGTGGAAGCTGTTCGTGAGACAGTAAAGGCAGCTGCCGATCTGGGTGTGGAATATCTGACCTTTTTTGCCTTTTCGACCGAGAATTGGGAAAGACCGAAGGTTGAAGTTGACTCCCTGATGGAGCTCCTGGTGCGTGCCATTCGCAACGAGACCCCTGAGCTAAATGAAAACGGGGTTCGTTTGCAAGCCATTGGAGACCTGGAAGCCCTGCCAAAAAAATGCAGGCAGGAGTTGAAGGAAGCCATGGCCATGACAGCCCACAACAGCAAGCTGACGGTTATGGTTGCCCTGAGCTACAGCTCACGCTGGGAGATACTGGAGGCCACAAAGAAAATCGCCGGAAAGATTTCTTCAGGCGAGCTCAAGCCAGAAGAGATCGACAGCCTTGTATTAGAAAATCACATGGAGACTGCTGGCATCCCTGACCCCGACTTGTTGATCCGCACCAGTGGTGAATTACGCATCAGCAACTTCCTGTTGTGGCAAATAGCCTATGCGGAGTTGTATTTTCCGAAAGTCCTCTGGCCCGATTTTAGAAAAAAACACTTTTACGAGGCAATTATAGAATTTCAGAAAAGGGAAAGACGCTTCGGCAGGATTCCCCAGCCCCAGTTTTAAACCAACAGCAACATTGCATCTTGCCCTCCTTTTCATGAATATTGCCAAAAACAAAACCATAATGTACCTAAACCGGATCCTTAACCCCTTGCTGATTGTACGTTGTTTTTCTTCCGGTTTCCCGGTCAAGTTTCTTCTGCCCTTTATCGCGGCTTTTTTTATGAGCGTTTCACTGAACGCCCAGGAGGTGCTTACGGGCGATCAAATAAAGATTGATCCCAACAATCCCCTTGAATACCGCATTGGAGGCATTACCGTTACGGGCACAGAATTCAATGAAGACCCCGTGGTGATCATGGTCACGCAGCTTTATGTGGGCCAGACCATCCTGGTTCCGGGAGAACAAATATCCAGGGCCATCCTGAACCTATGGAAGCAGGGGCTTTTTCAACACGTTGCCATTTCGGTGACCAGCATACAGGGCGAGTCCGTTTTCCTTGACATTGAGTTGCAAGAGCTTCCCCGCCTTACCCGCTTTGAGTTTTTAGGGGTAAAGAAAGCCGATGCCGACAAGCTGCAGGAGAAACTGAACCTGGTGCGGGGTGACGTAGTGACGGAAGGCTTGCTGTTCAGGGCCGAAAGCACCATCGAAGAGTACTATGTTGAGAAGGGGTTTCTGAAGCCCACCATTGCCATCAGGCAAATTCCCGATACTACCAGGATTAACAGCATTGCCCTGGAGCTCGACATAGACCGTGGTCAGCGCACCCGTATTGCCAAAGTCAATGTATCCGGCAACGAGATTCTTTCTGACGGCAAGGTCAAGCGGCTGATGAAGAAAACCCGCGAACGCAGCTTAAGGTTTATCTTTAACTCATCGAAGCTTGTTCAGGAGCAGTTTGTGGAAGACAAGCAGCTTATCATTGACCACTACAATGAACTGGGGAAAAGAGACGCACGCATTGTACGCGATTCCATTTACTTTGTGGAAGAGAACCGCATCAATATTGACCTCCACATCGATGAAGGTCCCACTTACTATTTCCGCGACATCTCTTGGGTGGGCAACACGGTCTATCCCACCGAGTTTCTCAATGACGTACTGGGCATAAAACCGGGTGACCTCTACAATCAGAAGCTCCTGGAAAAGAACCTGTTCATGAATATGGACGGGGTGGATGTCAGCTCACTTTATCTTGATGCAGGATATTTGTTTTTCGACATCAAGCCCGTGGAAACGGCGATAGAGAATGACTCGATAGATCTGGAGATGCGGATTTTTGAAGGCAAACAGGCCACCATCAACAGGGTCACGGTGAGTGGCAACGACCGCACCAACGACCATGTAATCATGCGGGAGGTAAGAACCCGCCCGGGCCAGCTTTTCAGCCGCAATGACATTATCCGCAGCCAGCGCCAGATCATCCAGCTCGGCTATTTTGACCAGGAGAAGATCAACGTGATTCCCAGGCCCAACCCTGTAGACGGCACGGTTGACATTGAATACGTGGTTGAGGAGACTTCCTCCGACCAGGTGGAACTCTCAGGGGGCTGGGGCGCCAACCGTATCATTGGAACGGTAGGATTAACCTTTAACAACTTCAGCACCCGCAACCTGTTTAAAAAAGAGGCCTGGAGGCCTTTGCCCACAGGCGACGGGCAGCGGCTTTCACTCAGGGCACAGACTTACGGCAGGGGGTACATCTCTTACAGTATGTCGTTTGTGGAGCCTTGGCTGGGCGGCAAAAAACCCAATACCCTGAGCCTGAGTGTATATCAAACCACCCACCGCACCAATTTTGCCAAAAGCCACCCCAACTACGGCTATTATTCCATCATTGGGGCCAGCGTTGGCTTTGCCAAAAGGCTCACCGTTCCCGACGACTATTTCTTCCTGCAGCAATATGTGACTTATCAGAACTACGACATTCTGAACAGCCCCATCCCCTTTATCATCAACACAGGACAGTCAAACAACCTGAGTTACAATGTTGTCCTTGGACGGAACTCGGTGGATGCGCCTCTGTATCCGCGCGAGGGTTCGGAGATCTCGCTTTCATTACAGCTCACCCCGCCCTACTCATCTTTCAATGACCGCAATTATGCAGGACTTGGTGATGAAGACCGCTACAAATGGCTTGAATACCACAAATGGAAATTTAATACCAGTTGGTATACACGTTTGGCAGGAGATTTGGTGTTAAGTACCCGGACCAGGTTTGGTTTCCTTGGCTTCTACAACCCCGACATCGGGTTCCCGCCCTTCGAAAGATTCTATCTTGGGGGCGACGGAATCTCAGGCTGGGAAATAGATGGCCGGGAGATTATCGCTCTGAGAGGTTATGCCAACTATTCGCTAACACCTACCGACAGGTCAGGACAGGAGATTGGGGCCACGGTGTTCAACAAATATACCGTCGAACTGCGTTACCCCATTGTCCTCAGCCCCATGTCGACCATTTACGCACTGGCGTTTGTGGAAGGCGGGAATGCCTGGAAGAACTTCCGGGAATACAACCCCTTCAACATCAAACGCTCTGCCGGGGTTGGCCTGAGGATCTTCCTCCCCATGTTTGGTTTACTGGGGATTGACTACGGCTATGGTTTCGACCCCTTGCCGGGAAGGCCCAACGACAACGGTGGAAGGTTCCACTTCTCAATCGGCCAGTCCATTGATTAACACCTAATTTTAACCAATCCAGGAGGACTAAAAATGAAAAAAATTGCCCTTTTTACCACAATGATCCTGTTGGCCGGAATGACGTTCGGTCAGCGCTTTGCCTTTATCGACTCCGACTACATCATGGAAAATATCCCCGAATACAAGGCAGCCGAACAGGAGTTAGAACGCATCAGCGTCAGCTGGCAAACAGAAATTGAACAAAAGTTCAGTGAGGTAGATCGCCTTTACCGCGAATACCAGGCTGAGGCCCCCCTGCTGCCCGAAGAAATGCGCCGCAGCCGTGAAGAGTCAATCATCGAACAGGAACGTATTGCCAAAGAATTGCAAATGCAGCGTTTCGGGCGTGAAGGCGACCTTTTCAAGAAGCGGCAGGAGCTAATCAAACCTATCCAGGACCGCATTTATGAAGCCATCCAGGAAATTGCCACCCGTGGAAACTATGCCATTATCTTCGACAAGTCGGGTGGAATGACCATGATCTTTACCGATGTGCGTTACGACCTTAGTGATGAAGTCCTGCAACGACTGGGATACAGAAACTAGCTTAACCGTTTGGCTAAACTATAAAAGACCGGCTTATGGCCGGTTTTTTATTTGCCCAGAAGGCGTTTGATCTCATTGAGTTTCATCAGGGCTTCCACAGGGGTAAGGGTATTGATGTCGGTGTTTAGTATATCGTCCTTGATTTGCTCCAGCAGGGGGTCATCCAATTGGAAGAAACTGAGCTGGTAGTTGTCCTTGTCTTTTTTCCCGCTTTTTGCAGTACGGGCGCCTGTCCTACCAGCCAGCTCTTCGTGGCTGTGGGTTTTCTCCAGTTGCCCCATCACCTGGTTTGCCCTTTCGATCACCATGGAAGGCATCCCCGCCATACGGGCCACGTGGATACCAAAGCTGTGTTCACTGCCACCGGGGACCAGTTTTCGCAGAAATATCACCTGATTGTGCATTTCCTTGATGCTCACATTGAAGTTTTTGATGCGCGGGAACGCGGAAGCCATTTCGTTCAGCTCGTGGTAATGAGTGGCAAAGAGGGTCTTAGCCCTAAACACAGGATGCTCGTGCAGGAACTCGGCAATGGCCCAGGCAATGCTGATTCCATCGTAGGTGCTGGTCCCCCGGCCGATCTCATCAAGCAGGATCAGGCTGCGGTTGGAAATATTGTTGAGAATGCTTGCTGTTTCATTCATTTCGACCATAAAAGTCGACTCGCCCGAGGAGATATTATCGGATGCACCCACCCTTGTAAAAATCTTGTCAACAAAGCCAATGGAGGCCTTTTCGGCAGGGACGAAAGAACCCATCTGTGCCATCAGGACAATCAGGGCTGTTTGCCTCAGCAGGGCAGATTTCCCCGACATATTGGGCCCTGTGATCATCAGGATCTGTTGATTTTCATTGTCAAGCAGCACATCGTTGGCCACGTATTCCTCTCCGGGGGGCAGTTGTTGTTCGATGACAGGATGCCGCCCGCCCCTGATGTCGAGCACAAAGGAATCGTTGATTGCAGGACGGGAATAATTGTATTGCCTGGCCACGTTGGCAAAACACATCATCACATCCAGGCGGCCCACCACCCCTGAATTCACCTGTATGGGCTCAATGTATTCCTGCAGGGCCAGTACCAGCGTATTAAACAATTCCTCTTCCTTTTGCAGGATCAGCTCTTCAGCCGTAAGGATCTTGGTCTCGTATTCCTTCAATTCAGCCGTAATGTATCTTTCGCTGTTTACGAGGGTTTGTTTGCGTTCCCAGTCAGAGGGCACCTTGTCCTTATGCGTGTTTGTGACTTCAATGTAATAACCAAACACATTGTTGTAAGAAATCTTGATATTGGATATTCCAGTGCGGGCAATTTCCCGCTCCCTGAGTTTAGCCAGGTAGTCTTTTCCCGAAAAGGCCAGTCCCCTAAGTTCATCCAGTTCTTCCGAGACCCCGTCAGCGATCACATTGCCCTTTCCAATGCTGGCAGCCGGCTCGCTTTTGATCTCCCTGGCGATCCGCTCGCGAATCAGGGCGCAGGGGTTGATTTGGTCGCCGGCTTTTTGCAAAGGTTTGCACGGACTCTCAAGACATAGCTTACGCATGGGCTCCAATGCCTCAAGGGCTTTCTGTATCTGCAACACTTCCCGGGGGTTTACTTTACCCACAGCCACTTTCGAGATCAGGCGTTCCAGGTCGCCGATCTGGCGGATTAAAGAGCCCAGGGCATTATTCAAATCCTGGTGTTTCAGCAGGAACTCAACTACATCATGGCGTTCGCTGATCTGTTGTTTATCTTTCAAGGGCAGTACCACCCAGCGTTTCAGCAAGCGGCTGCCCATAGGCGATATGGTATGGTCGAGCACCTGTATGAGCGTGGTAGCGTTCTCATTGGCCGAATGCAGGATTTCCAGGTTTCGGATTGTAAACTTGTCGAGCCAGACAAACTGCTGCTCATCGATTCGTGAAATACGGTTGATGTGGCCAATCCGCTCGTGGCGGGTCTCCGAGAGGTAATGCATTACCGCGCCCGCTGCAATAATGCCGCTGTGAAGCCCTTCTATGCCAAAGCCCTTGAACGATACGGTGCCAAAGTGTTTCAGCAGTAGATCGCCGGCAAATTCACGCGTAAACACCCAGTCCTCGAAGGTGGTAGTATAATATTTACCGGGAAATATTGCCTGGAAGTTACGCAATTCACTTTTCTGTACCACCACTTCGCTGGGGCGAAAACTCTGGAGCAATTTGTCAATGTATTCAGGCCTTCCCTGGTCAGTTAGGAACTCACCCGTTGACACATCCAGGAAGGCAGCGCCAACAATACCTTCAGAAAAATGAAGGGCAGCCAGGAAGTTATTCTCCTTATGGTCGAGGACCTTATCGCTGAACGCAATACCGGGGGTTACCAGTTCGGTAACACCCCGCTTGACAATTTTCTTGGTGAGCTTGGGGTCTTCCAGTTGTTCACAGATAGCCACTCTTTGTCCTGCCTTTACCAGCTTGGGCAAATAGGTATCGAGGGCGTGGTGGGGAAAGCCGGCCAGTTCTACCGAAGAGGCAGCCCCATTGGCCCTGCGGGTAAGCACAATGCCCAATATCTCAGAAGTGCGGATGGCATCCCCGCCAAAGGTTTCATAAAAGTCGCCCACCCTGAACAGCAGCAAGGCATCGGGATGCTTGGCCTTGATGGCATAATACTGCTTCATCAGGGGGGTCTCAACATATTTTGCAGCTGACTTCGACAAAGGCTTTGGTTTTTATTTTGACAAAAATACAGAAAAACAACAAAGGGGGGTTTGCATTAGCCATAAAAGGAATAAATAAAAATCCGCACATAAACACCCGTCCTGCCAATAAAAATAGCTGCCAAACCAGGGTTATTTTCCTGCAAGTTATTGCAAAACACTTAGTTTTTTATTTTGAAATTTAACTTTTTGGGCGGCTAGGACCTCTTTTCTGTAAGTACTGACGATCGGGACTTCCCACAGATATCACCCCGTGGTTTTCACCTGGTTTTTCTGGGGGTAAATTCCCAGAAACACTTAGGAAGCTTCGTAAATACCGCCATAATTTTATGGTGAGAATCCTTATAGGAAGCCGATGGCGGCCGAAAGGGATTTGTACTGCAACAAAAATGAAAAGTCCGACAACAAGTAATAACCGCAAAAAACTGTATTATGAAACCGAAACTTTACCATCTTATTTTCCTGATCTCTGCATTCGCCATGGCCGGCTTGACAGGCTGTGAAAAGGATCTGCCCGAACCCTTCCTTCCTGAGGGAACGGAGGAAATTTCGACCCTCACGGCCTCAGCAGACCCCAGTGCAAATGATTGCGAACCGGCAAGCTATACCCTTTGGGCCGGGCAACACATCAATAGCGGATCACTGGAAATATCAAGTGATGAAGATTTCATTTACGTAACCTTCAAAACTACAGGAGGATGGCTCCTGCAGTTAACCCACCTTCACATAGCCACCAGTGTCAGTGAAATTCCAAAGAATGGCCGCCCTGTCCCGGGACAATTTCAGTATCAGACCATCCACAATCCCAGGGTAACCGAATATACCTATGCCATTCCCAACACCTGGGGCGAAGGCCAGGATCTGATCATTGCCGCCCACGCCGAGGTGGTGCTGATTGGTGATAACGGAAATATTGTGCAGGGCGAAACCGCCTTTGGAGGCGACACCCCCGGCCCGGGAAATCGCTGGTGGTTTTTCGCTGAATTCACCGTAGAATACTGTGACTCTGATGCCGAATTGCCCGGAGATGATGAAGGAGATGATGAAGGGGACGATGAAGGCGATGATGAAGGCGACGATGAAGGCGATGATGAAGGCAACGATGAAGGAGAAGAACCCAATCCTCTTTCCTGTGAAATCATCAGCTGGACAGATGTAACAGTTTATGGCGGAAATGACGGGACAGCAACTGCTACCGGAATTGATGGAGTAGCTCCATACACCTATCTCTGGCAGCCTTCAGGCCAAACCACGGCCACGGCAACCGGGCTTTCTGCCGGGACCCATGTAGTTACGGTAAGCGATGCTACAGGATCCGCTACCGTTTGCGAGGTCACAATCACCCAGCCCAATCCCCCCCAGTTATCCTGTGAAATCACGAACTGGACAGATGTTACTGAAAATGGCGGAAATGATGGGACTGCCTCTGTAATCGGTATTGGCGGAGTACCTCCCTACTCTTACTTATGGTCCCCGTCGGGCCAGACCAGTTCAACCGCCACCGGGCTTTCTGCCGGGACCCATGTAGTAAGCGTTACCGATGCCGCAGGCTCTACCACCACCTGCCAGGCCGAAATTGAAGAACCCGCCCCTCCGGTAATTCCTCCTGATACTTTCTGCGATAATGCCTGGGTTGTTGATTCCACAGACGGAATTGCCGGAATTCCTGCAGTGATTATCCAGGGCACCTATTTTATTGGGGTAGGCGCTTATTGCGATCAAACGGGAAACCCGAACGGACACCAAAAACCTGTCGTTGCCAACCTTCCTGAAGGGGGTCAAGAACGGATTGGAACCCTGACCATTTATAATCCATCACCCTATAAAAGCACCAATAACTCCTCTAATTCCCTGCACAGTGCAAAAAGCCGCTCAAACGCGCCACAGGCCTGGTATATCGAGCTAACCCTCGATTCGGGATATGATTTGGACGAAGTGGGCTTATACTTGGTGAATGATTTGCCAGGCTCCTTCACAATGGACGATTTCATTGTAGAAAAACCTGCAGATGGATCAAATACGTATAAGATCTTTTTAAGCAACTATCTTTTTAACCAGCTTGATTTCGGAGACATATTTTATATAGCCGCATACGCAAAATTTTGCACAACAAACTAAATCAGGGCTATGGCCCTATAAAACGAGAATTCCTTAACACTCCCCTTTTCACTCCGG
>LSQX01222693.1_pt1 | contig 28457 bp, 20 predicted proteins | sample 654561 | NCBI WGS metagenome assembly LSQX01 (sample SAMN04489861, study PRJNA283612) | anaerobic digester metagenome | isolation source: 4 biogas reactors fed with cattle manure at either 37C or 55C with and... | place: Denmark: Kongens Lyngby | collected 2014
GTAAAACCGGAAGAAACCTATCCTCAACAACGTATTAATGAAATTGCTGCGATTTTCCTTGAACGTGAGCGTTTGCAAGATGAATATCAAACCGCCATTAAACTTGCAGACGGACAATTTAAAAACCAGGATTACGGCACTGCCAAAACAAATTATGAAAAAGCTCTGGAAATTAAACCTGATGAAACCTATCCCAAAACTCAGATTACCGAATCTGAGCGATTAATGGCAATGCAGGAGCTGGATGAAAATTACCGGGAAACTGTTTTGCTTGCCGATAAGTTTTTTAGAGAAGAGTCATGGGACGATGCAAAATCTGAATATGAAAAAGCCTTAGGCATCAAGTCAGCTGAGAATTATCCCAAAAGTCAGCTGGTAAAAATTGAAAATATGATTCGCCAGCAGCAGGAGCGCATTTTGGCAGAGCAGCGTGCTGCCGGGGATATGGAAAAACGAATGGCTGAAATTGAAAAGCGTCAGCAGCAAATCAACGAGTGGCAGGAGATGAGCGAAGCATCACTGAATATGCTTTACGGTGAATATATTGTGTTAGCCGACGGTTTTTTTGATAATAAACGTTATAATGTGTCCCGTGCATGGTACTATAAAGCATGGGATATAAAACCACGGGAAACTTATCCGCCTAAGCGAATAGATGAAATTAACAGGCTTGTGAGAAGTCTGCTTCTCAATCAGCGCGATCGTGATTATCAGGGGTTTGTGGACCTTGCTGACTCCACTTTTCGCAACAATCAGCTTGCCGTGGCTCGCGGGTGGTACAACAGGGCGCTGACCATCAAGCCGAATGAAACTTACCCGAAAGAGCAGTTGCAGAATATTTCAGGGCTGATTGAAGAGCAACTTGCCGCCCGCTCCGGCGAGCAGTTTAACGCACTTAAACAGAATGCAGCCGAAGCCATGGAAAACAAGAGCTATACAGTCGCCCGTTTCTGGTATAAAAAAGCTTTGACCCTGAGACCTGACGACAAAGAAGTGCAGGAAGGGTTGTCAAAAATAGAGGAAGAACTGAGATAGCAGTTTAAACTTCCCGGGTGAAAGCATCCCGGATCAATTCCAGACTTTTTGGTACGGCTGTCATGGGATCTTCGTTTCCTTCAAACTCAATGGAGACATATCCGCGGTAGTTGACTTTTTTGAAAATTTCGGCAACCTTCGGATAGTCAATGTCAAGCGTGTACCATTTGCCCCCACCATAGTAGGTTTTTGCCTGCACCAGAAATGTTTGCGGAGCCATCATTTCCAGCTGTTCGTATTGGTTTTCAAGGAAATTTCCGGTGTCGGAAGTGATTTGCAACCATGGTGAATCTATACCGTTGACAATGCGCAAAACGCCTTCGGCAGTTCGCCCTAACCCCCAGTGATTCTCGAGTCCCAAAACAACTCCGCATTTCTCAGCAGTAGGAATACATTTTTCAATGGCATCAATCACCCATTTGAAACCTTCATCTTCGGTGTAGCCTTCCAAAACAGGCTCAATTCCCTTGTTTTCCATCAGCTCGTCAAATGAACCGCTGGTACCCCAACGTCCGGTATTGAGCCGCATGGTAGGTATTCCCAGCTGATATGCCAGTTCAATCTGATGAATGGTTTTATCCACTTCTGCCTGTCGTTTTTCCGAATCCGGAAAAACAAAACCCTGATGGGTAGAAAAACCCATAATGTCAAGTCCGGCATGAAATGCCTGGCGTTTAAGTTTTTGCAGATAGCTGTTTTCTTCCGACTGCATTTGCATCAATAAAAACTCTATGCCGTCAAAACCCATTTCGGCTGCTTTTTCAATGCAATCTTCAATGGGTGCGTTCTCTTTTGGACCATTAAACTGCCAGAAGGAATAAGTGGAAACTCCGACAGGATTTCTCCGGAAATTTTTCTTTTGAGATTCGCTCTTTTCCTGAGGTGTGGTGCAGGATGAGATTAGTCCCGAGCCTGCCAAAACCAGCGATGTGTTTCGGATAAAATTTCTGCGATTTGTTTTTTCTGTCATTGCAATATGGTTTAAAATTTAATTTTGACAATAAAGTTAAACATATTATTTGAAAAGAGAAACAATGGGAAACCTTTTCAGTAAGTGCCGCCAACAGCACTGTGCGCTACACCAAATTGATTTTAAAGGAGTCAGGTTTGTAAAATTATGGAGTCAGGTTGCTTATTTTTTCGCTAATTTGCTCCAGAACGGTTCTGTCATTGTAACCACTACAGTGTCCCGTCATCGGAGAAAACACGATAACTGCATCCGATTTTGGATTTTCCATTTCCCGAAATGTTTCATCGAGTGCACGCAACGCCGTGTTGAGATAAAACTCATCCATATCTCCTATTCGGATATAAATTTTCCCTCTTAATTTTTCTCCTATTTTGTTCCAGTTGGACTCCACAAAATACTTTAAATCATATTTTCTCCAGTGCTTTGCAACTTCCCTGTCCATTTCGCCGGTTTGCGGATGAAAAAGCGGACGGGGCAGTCCGTCATCTCCTTTTGGACTGAACAGCGCCGTGAATGCGCCCATTTGTCCGCCGGACGTTGTGTAGGAGTTGCTCCAGCCCAAAACATTTTCAAATTGCACAAAATCTTTTTGCGAAAAAACCGGCTGACCCGAAATATCTCTCACAATGGGGCGCAGGTAGCCGTATTTGTTCACAAAGGCATTTTCATCTTCATAGATATTTATGAGCTGAAAGTTTTCAAAATCAACAGGATCAGGACTGTATGAAAAACATCCGCCAAAAAAATCTGGATAAAACAGCTGAAGGGCGAGGGAAACCCATCCGCCGGTGCTGCAACCATCCAAAAACCGGAATTCCGGTTTTGCAATCCCCCGGTAAGTTTTTTCAATGTGCGGAATAAGCTCCTCTATCAGCGCTTTTCCATAAGGTCCATTATTTTCGGAGTCGAACTGATAGCTGTCGCCAAAGGGTCCATATCCATCCAAAAAAACATTGATGACTTGCGGTGCTTTGCCGGATATCCACCAGTTTAAAAAGGATTTGTCCCAGATTACATATCGGTTTGCGCGTGTGTAGCGACCGCCATACCCGGCAATATTATACCTGATCGGGTATTCTTTATTAGGATTTTGATGAAATTCGAAAGGAAGCAAAACTGCTGCCTTGAGATAAATATCTCTGTTCCACCATGCAGAAAGCAGATTGCTTTTTATACTTACCTCTTTCAGCAACGCATGATCGATTAATTTTTGCTCTTCAATAATGTTTTTGATTGGCAGTTTGAGCAGTGTATCATTTCGTAAATCAATTGTTATTGAAGTACTGTAAAGATTTCCGGCATTTTCAATGCCGGGTTCATTCATCTCCTGATCCCAAAGAACCTGTACCGAATATTTGCCGGCAGGTATTTGACCAAGCTCCATGTCTGTCGTTTTGTTCACCGGAACAGTTGCATCAAAAGTGAAAGTATCTTTCGGATTCCACTTTTCAATGTTCTGTGCAAAAATCATAATTTCCTTATTTGGCCAGGTGTTCAGGCGGGGTTCGCCATACCGGGCTGAACCGACGAAAAGAAAAATTCGCCCATTATCTTTAAACCGGCTGCCTGCAGCTTCATCAACCCATGTTTTCACCACTAACGAAGCGGATTGTGCAAAAACATGCTGAAGCGAAAAAATAAGCGCAATGGTCAGGCAAAAATTTCTCATTCTTTTTTCTGATTCTTTAGAATAGACCCGACAGCCAAATTAGTAAAAAATCGTTAAATCAGATTCTTTGAGCAAGTTTTTGTGAAAAGATGTGTGATTTACGAATCGAGGAAGGAATATTCAACAAATTAACATACCTCTATAAAACAGTAATGGGAGTCAATCTTTTACGAAAAACTCCCATTCACTTGGGTTAACCGAAGTCTTCCCGAGTGCCAAGCTACTGTTATTGTGGCTAGCGTTCATCTTTTAGATGAAGCCCGGTACTCTTTGATCACACTTTCTACGGTCTGACCATTGAGCAGTCTGTTCGGCGTTCCGGTTTGCCTTCACAGACGAAGTGTCTTTCAGTACTTTCTGCTTGTCTCCTAAGAGTTTTGCAGTCTGTAACTTGTCTTTTGCGGCGTGAGCCACTTTTTGCATGTGCAGTTTGACATTTCAAAAAACCGAAGTTTTTTTATGCCTTCCTTTCGGTTGGCTGTCTTCTGCCTGAAGACTCAATCTTGAAAGAACTCTGGATTTCTTCCAGCTGATTGAATGAACCTTTGGTTTCCAGACTCCCGGTTCAAACTTCGGCTCCTTTGTTGTGCCTTCCCGAAAGTTGGTCTGAAATGGTTCCCGATTCAACTAAGAAAGGTTCCCCGTTTCCACACTTCTGGAGCTGCCTTTTATCTCTCACCTGGTACATACAAAGATAAGCTAAAACAGAAGCTGAATGCAAATTTTTTTGATGTTTTGTATCCACTAAGTATCGACAGGAGTTATTAACAATTGTTGATAAACTGAAGTTTGTGTTTTTAATCTTTTTATCTGACCCAAACCCACTGAAAATTAATGTTTTCGTCGTTTTTGGGTTGCGCTTCCAATTCAATTTCATAAAATCCTTTTTCGGAAAAAAGGATTTCACCCGCCCTGTGCGACACAAAATTATCAATAATCCAGTTGGAATTGGGTTCACCAACTGTTTTTCCGGTATGCAAAAGTTTATGCTCCAACTCTTTTTCGGCAGCTTTTATCAGCAGCCTGCCGGAAGGATTTGCTTTTTCAGCGCTGTAGGATATGTCTATGGTTTTCATGCCCGGAGTATCAACATAAATTTTCCATTTCATAATCAGCGGCTCATTAATTTCTGTATATTCCGGTACGGTGCCGTGTCTGCTCTTTTCCTGTATCTTCAAATTTCCTTCTTTCTGAAAAATATTCCGTGGTGTCAGCGAAAATCCACCGCCGGTTGTTTTGGCAACAAGCCCGGATTCAATTTCGGGATAGTTGTCATATTCTGCCACAACCACCGAAATGTAGGAATCGGGTTCGGTAACAGGAAGTTCAATTTTCGTAAAAACATCGGTATGCACAAAATTTAACAGCTTTTGCTGTTTGTCGGCTAACAGATAAATTTTTGCAGGTTTGCTCTTAATTCCCGTCAGATACAGCTGTTTTTCGAGAGGACAGTTAAAAACATGCAGATACAGTTTTGTGGAATTTCCTATGCTCTTACAGGTAATTTTCCCCCAGTCGTGTAAATTATTGCCTAAATCAAAAGCTTCTGCTCCATAAACCGATTCGCCATTCACATTGAGCCATTTACCCATTTCAAGTATTCGCTGTGATATTTCAAACGGCACATCGCCGTTTGCGCGAGGTCCGATATTCAACATGAAATTTCCGTTTAGACTTGCATTGCCAATGAGCGATTTTAGCAGTGTTGTTGTAGATTTCCATTCTGTGTCGCCGGAATGAAACCCCCATGAATGGGCAACAGTTGCAGGTGATTGCCACGGAAAATCCTCTTTTTGTGTTCCTAACTGGTTGTCGCCCAATGTTTTGAAATCCACATCGGGGTCTTCTTCAATGGAAAGGCCCAGGCGGGAATTTACAAGACAGTCCGGTTGCAGTTCTCTGATCAAGGTTTTGAGTTGTAAAAGTTGTTCTTTCGTAACAACTGTCCGGGAGTAGTGAATCCACATATCAAACCAGAACATGGCGATTTCACCGTAATTTGTGAGAAGTTCACGGATTTGTGGGATAACTTTTTCCTGCCAGTACCGGTCATAATTTTCAGGTGAGATTCCGCTTATCTCTTTTGTGTGATCCCACCCGTATTCGTGCTCCCAGTCAATCCAGTGGGAGTAGTAAAGCCCCATTTTAAGACCGTGTTTTTTGCAGGCTTCAGCCAATTCTTTGACTAAATCGCGTTTGGGATGGGTATGGTTTCCAATGTGATAATCTCCGGCTTGACTGTTCCAGAGAGCAAATCCGTCATGGTGTTTGGCAGTGAAAGTCACATATTTCATCCCCGAGTTTTTAGCCAGAATAACCCATTGTTCGGGATCAATTTCATTCCAGTCAAACCGGTTGAGCAGCGTTACGTATTCTTCCCTGTCGATGCGGTTGCGATACATAATCCACTCGGCATAATCGTTGTTGTTTCGGATTTTTTCACCCTTCCAGTATCCTTCGGCTCCGCTGTAAACGCCCCAGTGTATAAACATCCCAAACCGTGAATCGGTAAACCATTTCGCACGCTCATTGACCTGCTTTTGTGCAATCGCGGAAAGTTGCAGCATACAGGTTAATATAATAAGGATTAAAGTTCTCATTTTTAGATTTTTATGGTTTTATAAAATATTTCAAATTTTTAGGACAACCTTTCCTTAAAATCCCGGTAATTAAATGTTCGCACTATTCGCAGCTTATCGTCTTCACCCCAAATTGCAATTGCGGGATGATTGACGCCATTGAACATGGTGGTTTTAACCATGGTGTAATGAATCATATCTTTAAAAATCACTTTATCGCCCGGTTTCAGCTCTTTGTCAAAATTATATACTTCCATGAAATCTCCGGCAAGACAGCTCACTCCGCCCAAACGGTAAAGATGCCTGCTGCCGGCGTCCGGTTCTGATGCGCCTTCAATTTTCGGGTGGTAGGGCATTTCGAGCGTATCGGGCAGATGGGCAGTGAAAGAGACATCAAGAATTGCAGTGCGAATGCCTTTGTGAGAAACAATATCCTGAACGGTTGAAACCAACACACCAGTTTCCCAGGCAATGGCACTTCCGGGTTCAAGGATAATATGCACACCGTATCTGTTTTTGAAGTTTCTGAGCAGTTGAATCAGATGCTCATGATTATATCCGACGCGTGTCATCAAATGCCCGCCACCCATGTTTATCCATTTTATTTGCTCAAGGTGCTTACCAAATTTTGCTTCTATGTTTTGTAAAGCCTTTTCTAAACTGTAAGAGTCGGATTCGCATAAAACATGAAAATGAATTCCTTCAATTCCATCAGGCAATTTGTCCGGGAACCCGGCGCTGTCCACTCCAAACCGGGAACCCGGCATTCCCGGGTTATACAGGTCAGTCTGAACATCCGAAAACTCGGGATTTACGCGAATACCGCATGAAATTTTATGGTTTGCCTTTCTGGTTTTGTCATAAAACTTTTCAAACTGCGAAAACGAATTGAAAACAATATGATTTGAATATTCCAGCAGTTGGTCAAATTCACTTTCAAAATAGGCAGGAGAATAGACGTGTGCACGGGTTTTCATCTCTTCGTAACAGAGTCTTGCTTCGTTGAGTGAACTTGCGGCTGCCCCTTTCAGATATTGACGCACAAGCGGAAATGCGCTCCACATGGCAAACCCTTTAAAGGCTAATATTATTTCAATATCAGCCTCCTTCTGAACCCGGTTGATGAGTTCAAGATTTTTCCGAAGCAGCTTTTCATCAAGTACAAAAGCAGGCGAAGGAATTTTTGTGTAGTCCAATTTCGTAAGAATTACAATTCCAGATCAATATTTATTGCTTCATTCCATGGCAGACCCCATTTGCCAACTTTTTTCATGAACGGGTCAGGATTAAATTCTTCCACATTAAATACCCCTTTGCCGTTCCATTTTCCGGTGAGCACCATCATTGCACCCACCATTGCCGGAACTCCGGTTGTGTATGAAACAGCCTGAGTACCTGTTTCCTCATAAGCTTTTTGGTGGCTGCAATTATTCCAGATATAATAACTTTTCTCCTTGCCGTTCTGAATTCCTTTAATCCGGCAGCCGATGGATGTTTCACCCACATAGTTTTCACCCAGATCACCCGGATCGGGCAGAACATACTTTAAAAACTCCAGTGGAATAACGTCAATTCCCTTGTATTTTACCGGGTCAATTCGTGCCATTCCGATATTCTGGATCACGCGTAAATGGGTCAGGTACTCCTGTCCGAAAGTCATCCAGAATCTCGCCCGTTTCAAGGTTGGAAAGTTTTTCACTAATGATTCCAACTCTTCATGGAAAATCAGATAGGAGTCGCGTGGTCCGATGTTGGGATAGTTCAACACCTTTTTGATTTCGTGCGGTTCAGTTTCGACCCATTTCCCGTCTTCCCAGTATTTTCCTTTCTGGGTAACTTCGCGGATATTGATTTCGGGATTGAAATTGGTAGCGAAAGCTTTACCGTGATCGCCGGCGTTGCAGTCCACAATATCCAGATAATGCAACTCATCAAAATGATGTTTTGCAGCATAAGCAGTGTAGATACTGGTAACTCCGGGGTCAAAACCACAACCTAACACAGCCATGATTCCCCTTTCCTTAAACCTGTCGTGATACGCCCATTGCCAGCTGTATTCAAATTTTGCCTCATCCTTAGGTTCGTAGTTTGCCGTGTCAAGATAATGAACGCCGGTTTCAAGGCAGGCATCCATTATGGACAAATCCTGATAAGGCAGGGCAACATTTATCACCAACTCTGGTTTAAAACGTTTTATCAGGCTTACAACTTCGGCAGTATTATCAGCATCAACCTGAGCTGTTTGAATACGCCCGTTGCCAACTTCCTTTGCAATAGTCTCGCACTTTGACAGAGTGCGGCTTGCCAGCATAATTTCAGAAAAAACTTCAGGGTTAGCGGCACATTTGGCAGCCACAACCCTGCCGACACCGCCAGCTCCTATAATTAAAACCTTACTCATTTTATTTTCTGCTTTAAAATTGTAAATTCACGGTTTGTTTTAAAATTGATAATATTTTTGCCTTTTTTTACGGCACTTTCAGCATGCAAAATAAATAAATTTATATGAACAACTCATCTCAATTTAATGAATTTGATCCTAACGGTATAGGTTTAAGAAACGGGAATTTTATCGGGCTTCCTTTTACTGAAGATTCCGCCCGTGTAATTTTGCTGCCGGTTCCGTGGGATGTCACTGTTTCTTATGGTGACGGAACCGCCCATGCTCCGGCTGCTATTCTGGAAGCTTCGCTGCAACTGGATCTGTATGATCCTGATGTGAAAGATGCCTGGGAACTGGGGATATTCATGCAAACGCCGGATGAAAAAATTCAGAATAAAAGCAGAAATCTTCGTAAAAAGTCGGCTTCTTATATTCATTTTCTTGAAGAAGGGGGAAAACCCGGTGAAAACCCTGAAATGGCGAAACTTTTGGATGAAATAAATGCCGGTTCAGAATACCTGAATAACTGGCTGACAGCACAATCAAAAAGATTGTTGGATGCGGGAAAACTTGTGGGAATAATTGGCGGCGAACACAGTGTACCGTTGGGGTTCATAAAAGCGCTTGCAGGGAGATATGAAGATTTTGGCATTTTGCAGTTGGATGCGCATCTTGACTTGCGAAACAGCTATGAAGGTTTTCAGTATTCTCATGCTTCCATTTTTTACAATATACTGAAAGAGAAACAGGTATCAAAACTGGTGCAGGTTGGTATCCGTGATTACTGTGACGAAGAAGTTGAATTCGCAGCCTGTGAAAAGGAACGCATTTCAGTGTTTTTTGATCAGGAGATGAAAGAGAGCCGTTTCCATGGCAAAACGTGGAGCGCCCAATGCGATGAGATTGTAAAACAACTTCCCGAACTGGTTTATGTCAGTTTTGATGTGGACAGCTTAGACCCAAAACTTTGCCCGGCTACCGGCACTCCCGTTCCGGGCGGATTAGAATTTCAGGAAGCGCTGTTCCTTTTGAAAAGAGTGGTTGAAACCGGGAGAAAAATCATTGGGTTTGATGTTAGCGAAACCGGCAGCAGTGAATGGGATGCCAATGTTGCCGCACGGCTGATTTACAGGCTTTGTAATTTTACAGGAAGATCAAACGGATTGATTTGAAATTTCAGAAGCCAAAATTTCAAAATAAAGCAGCCACCTTAAAAAGATGGCTGCTTGTTGAATTGAGTTGAATTTCTATTCTTATAAAATTTATCTCTTATCTTCTGGATGAGCTGCTTGTTGTGCTCCTTGTTGCAGAGCTGCCGGCAGGTGCAGTTGTGCTTTTGGTGGTTCTGCTTTGAACTGTTGTGCTTCTCTGCGTTGTTGCTCTGCTACCGGTTGTTACCGTGCCCGTGCTCTGACGGGGAGCAGTTGTCTGCGCCGGTTTGGCAGTTTGCCGTGGCTGCGTTACGGTGCGTTGCTGCGTGGCAGGCGCCGGCTGCGTAGCTGCACGCTGCTGGGTTACCTGTCTTTGCGGTGTCGCAGGGCTTTGCTGCGTTGTTGTTCTTGGCTGTGTAGCAGGTGTCTGAGCACTTTTTGTTGCAGTATTTACTTCCCGCTTATTTGCTGGTTGAACAGCCCGGTTTGCAGGAGTTGCCTGTGTGGCTTCGCGTGTTTGCCCGGTAACCGGAGTGGTTGAAGTTCTTCTGTCTGTTGCGGAAGTTGAAGTACTTCTGCGTGCAGCTTCAGTGCTCTGGGTTGCTGGCGCTCCCGCTGCTGCGCTTCTCAAAGTAGCAGATGTACGGGTTTCTGCTGCATTTGTGGTGGCAGCTCTTTCTGTTACTCCCGTTGAAGTGTTTCTTCTGCCGCTTGCGCTCACTGCCGTGCTTTCTCTGGCTACAGTAGTTTCAACCGGATTCCTTCTTGCATAGAGCGCTTCTCCTTCAGCTTTTTGTTCGGGACGAGAGTAGGTGTAATTGTATTTCCCTTCATTGACTCTGACTATAACCGTCGGGGAATAAACCCTGACATTGGTGTAGTAAAAATCGGTGTAACGTGCATACCGTGGTGTTACCGTGTAGTGGAAATGTGTGTGATAAAAAGTATTCAAATGGGAATGGTATCCGTAGTAATAGTGCCAGTAGTACGGTCTCCACGGTTTCCAGTATGTCGGATAGTAACCCCAGTACCATGCTGAACGCCAGACGAGATAGCTTGGTGCGTAAATGAATCTGACTACGGGCCAGGCAGCAATCTGATAAGGAGTTGTCCTGACAACCGTAACGTTTGTTCTCACTGTCGGCGTTCCCAAATATCCCGGATTTGGCGTTTCGGCGTAATATTCATCAACTATGGGTTCAATGATGTAGTTTTTACCGTATAAAGCTTCATCTCCGATTAGCTGAATGTGAACAGAACCATTGTTGAACTGCTGAACAACAAAAACTGCTACGTCCTGGCTTACATTTCTGTTCAGATTTGCTCTCAGCACAATATTGTGTACGTTTCCGTCAACATAGTCATGCACTGAAATATAATCTATCATATTATCGCCGTTGAGGTCGAGATTATTTATCATGGAGTTCGGGTCGTTGAGGCTTCTTTCAAAACTTTCAAGCGTTTCTGACTCCTGGAAGAGTTTCATAACTGCATAGAGATTGAGGTTATCACCCGGCAGTCCCAGATACCCGCTCTGGTAAGCATTTGCCCCGGCTATACTCCAGGCTGCTGTGAGCAGCGCGGTGATGAATGTGTAAATTAACTTTTTCATGGCTTTTGCTTTTAGTTTGAAGATTCATTTCTTCAGTTACCCTAAGGCAAAACTCATACCAGAGATTAGCGAAAAATAGAAGATCATGTTTTGTTTTTAATAAATATCAGATTTGCAGTACTTTAGCTATATCTGAAATGTAACAAAATCTTAAAATTGGTTGGTTGCAATTCAGACTCATAAAGTTTCTTTGCAAAAATACATTAAATCCTGTCTTTTTCCCTGACAATATTTTGTGATATTTTCAATTTTGTACATACAAATTTTTCAATGCTGATGGAATCCGTCCGATACAAACCTTAAAACTTCGGGTAGTGATTCTCTCCAGTAGGTCCAGTTGTGTGCACCGTCTCGCACGCGGTATTCGTGAGGAACATTTCGCTTCCTCAACGTGATGTGCACCAATGCATTGCCTTCAAAAAGAAAATCATCGTCGCCGCAATCAATATACCAGCGGACAGATTTTAAACCTTCTTCGGGCAGATTTTTTACCATTTCCGTTACGCTGTATTTTTCAAACCAGGCGTCGACTTCTGCCTGTGTTGCATCTGCACTGCCCATGCGCCGGATATTATTTTTGGTATCTTCCCGGGTCAGCGGTCCGGTTGAGGCGCTCAGCGGACAGGCAGCTGAGAACAGATCGGGGCGATGAAGGGCATAGTAAAATGAACCGCCTCCGCCCATGGAGAGTCCGGCAACTACCCGGTAGCGTTTTTCGGTTCTGATCCGGTATTTTCCTTCAATAAACGGCATAAACTCTTCAAAAAAGAAGTCTTCGTATCTCCAGTTGCCTTTAATATCGTTAGTGTAACCGCGCTGACCGGTGTTTGCATCCGGCATAACAATAATCATTGCCGTTGAGACTCTTTCGTTTATGGCTTTATCTGCAATTTGCAAAACTTCGCCAAACTGAATCCATCCGCTCTGGTCGTCGCCTGCGCCATGAAGCAGATAGAGAACCGGGTAACTTCTTTCGGAAGTTTCATAATCGGGCGGCAGATAAATTGCATATTTGCGCTCCATGTTGAGGATTTTGCTGTTCATGGAGAGATTGTCAAAAACTTTTCCCGACCGGGAAAAGGCATTTAACGTGAAAGCTGCTGCAACCAAAAGGAGAATGATTTTCTTATTCATGATTTTAAGTTTTGAATCTGATGTAACTTTTCAGCCGATTATATTTTAAAAACCGCTGCTTTATTCTGCTGTTTCTGCTTTGCTCACTTTTCCGTTTTTGAAGATATATTGCTCATTGCTTTCGGGGCAGCGGGCTTTCCCTTCTTCATTAAACTTCAGCTTATGCCCAAATTCACTCATCCAGCCGGCTTGCCGTGCAGGATTTCCGGTAACTAATGCATAGTCGGGAACGGATTTGGTGACAACCGCACCGGCACCGATAAATGCATACCTGCCGATATTATTTCCGCAAATGATGGTGGCGTTGGCGCCAATCGTTGCCCCTTTCCCAATATACGTTTCGGCAAATTCATTTTTCCTGCTGATTGCCGAACGCGGGTTAATCACGTTGGTGAACACGGCAGAAGGTCCTATAAACACATCATCTTCGCAAGTGACGCCGGTGTAGAGAGATACATTGTTTTGCACTTTTACATTTTTCCCGAGAATCACTCCGGGAGAGATAACCACATTCTGACCGATATTGCAATTTTCTCCAAGCACGCTGCCGGGCATGATATGCGAAAACAGCCAGATTTTAGTGCCTGCCCCGATGATGCAATCCGGCTCAATCACAGCAGTTTCATGTGCAAAATAGTTTTTTTCTGTCATGGATACGAATTTCGGCTTTTTATTTTTATAAACAGAATTAATCCCTGAATTTTTTTATGGCGCTGATGATTTTATCCTGAATTTCTTCTGTCAGCTCCGTGTGCATGGGAATGGACAAAACCGAACTGCAAAGCATTTCGGTATTTTTCAGTTTGAAGTCAGCCGGATTGTATTTCCCAAGCGCCGGTTGCCGGTAGAGCGGCAACGGATAGTAAATAACGGAAGGAATTCCGTTTTGTTTCAGATGTTCCTGCAACGCATCGCGTTGTTGATTTTTTACTTTTATTGTGAACTGATTAAATGAGTGAGCAGCATGCTCTGCTCGTACAGGCAGATCAATCCATTCGGTTTCGTTAAGATTTTCAAAATAGTAACCGGCTGCTTTTTGCCGTGCAGCAAGGTATTGGTCTAAATATTTCAGTTTCACATTTAAAATTGCTGCGTGAATGGCATCCAACCGGGAGTTGCAGCCAATAATTTCATGGTAATATCTCTTTTTTTGTCCGTGCGCGGTAATCATCCGGCAGCGTTCTGCAAGTTTCGAATCATTGGTGGTGATTGCTCCGCCGTCACCAAATGTGCCTAAGTTTTTTGTCGGGAAAAATGAGTTGCAGCCAATGTGCCCGATGGTTCCGGTTTTTTTAATCTGCCCGTTTGTAAACCTGATTTCTGCTCCTATTGCCTGTGCATTGTCTTCAATAACAAGCAGTCCGTACTTTTCAGCAAGCTGCATAACTGACTCCATGTCAGCGCCTTGTCCGTAAAGGTGAGTTGGGATAATTGCCTTTGTTTTTGGAGAAATGGCTTTTTTCAGCGCATCAATATCAATATTGAAAGTATGTGGGTCAACGTCAACCATAACCGGCGTGAGATGAAGCAGGGCAATTGCTTCAGCAGAGGCGATATAGTTGAATGCCGGAATGATGATTTCATCGCCGGGTTGCAGTTCTGATGCCATCAGTGCAATTTGCAGGGCATCCGTACCATTTCCGCAGGAAATAACATGGTTTACGCCGAGATAGGTAGCCAGGTTTTCTTCAAACTGTTTCACTTCTGCTCCTTTAATGTATTGAGCGGATTCTGCACAACGTATCAGCGCTGCGTCAATTTCAGGTTTAATTTTCAGATACTGATTTCCAAGATCAACCATCGGAATATTCATGGTAAGTGTTCTTTTGTTTTTACTAAGGGTTTATTTTGTTTGCATTCTTATCCTTTTACTCATCGTTGCATGACAGGTTTTTTTCGTTCATTCAAACAGATTATTTTCTATAAAATTAATGCTTTAGTCAGTTTTATTAATGAATGAAATAACCCAAACAAAAAACGAAAACCTTGATCTCATTATTCAAATTCCAGTTCAATAAATTTTCTTTCTTTTCCGATTTTTTCTCCCTGAAGATTTGAAATGTCAACAACGGCACCATATTCAATGAATACCTCATAGAATCTATCAAAGTTTTGCCCCCAATATACCATTGCACAAGACATTGGAGCGCCTTTACCTACATCTAACCCATTTTCAAGGAATTTTAATCTTGTATCATAGAGAAAACAAATTGCTTTTGCCTGACCGAAAACGCTTTGTTTCCAATGACCTGTATTTGTTGCAACAGGAACTAATGCCAATATTTCTGATTCGTATTTTTGGTGGGTTAATGCACACTTTGCCAGCCAGTTTTTTATTGTTGTTCCCCTTTCTCTGTCAGCGCCGTATGGTGGATTCATATATATAGTAGGAAAATTCCATTCTTCTTTGAGACCATCATAATGAGGAAGCATGAATTCTGTATCTGCATCTACGATTGAATATTCATTAGAGCATGGATCTAAAGAGATAGAGCCTCCAAAAAATAATTTTACAGCTCTAACATATTTCAAAGGCGTTCCCCAACTTTGGCTTTGTGAATTAACGGTTCTTCCTGCACTCATAACAATATTTTTTTCCAGTTTTTTGAACGAAGTTCAAAGAATTCGTTTTTTAATTCGATTATATCTCTTCCCCGAGGTGAGATGATATTAAACCAGCTTTCAATGATGCTCAGATTATTAGAAAAGTAATTCTGCAAAAGAGCATCAGCATCAAAATCCATTTTAACTTTTGTAAATTTGTTTAGCTTTTTATTGGCAGCATAACTCTTTTTAAAAGCTTCCTGAACTTTTATATATTTTTCATTCGGATTCAGTATCAATTCATCAATAAATTGTGCTAATCCTTTGTCTGATAGAAACAATAACCAGTCATAAGCCTGAGCTAATACATTTAGCTCTTTGTTGTGATTCTCCGCGGTAAACCAATTACCATGATTGCTTACTACACGAACTGTCAATATAAATTTTTTAAGAAGTTCAGAATTATTCGAGTAAATAATTTCTTCCATCAGCTCATTATATGGTTTAATGTACGGTTCATTATTCGAGCGATATATTATTCCATATTTTTCGCCTGTATCGGTTCTGATTCTTTGAAGTGATGATGCGGTAAGTGCAACGTAAGCTCCTTGTTTTGCTTTTTCAATTGTTTGAGGTCCTTTTTTAATACCTTCCTCAACGCCTACGCGTTTACATTCAATTATTGCATAAGGTTTTTTAATTTGCTCATATACAAGCAAATTATGTCTTTCCCTATCAGAATATTCTAAACAAACCAATAGAAATGACTCTTTTGATTCACCAATTATGCAGGCATTTCGTAAAATATTATGCTTGTCGAGAAGATTATTATTTCTTTTTTCAAATTGAGATAAATTTTTAAGATTTACTAAAGCATTAAAGATTTTTGTAGATGTGATAGAACTCCCTTCATTTTTGAGGCTAACTCCTAATTCATCAATTATGGGATGGAGTGAGTATTCAACATTATGTCTTATTTCTTCATTTCCATATTCAACAAGTCCTTTCTCAATAGAAATTGAATTGTTGAGTCCCCATGTTTTTAACAGGTAATAAGTGATGATTTCAACTAATGTCCCTAATGCTCTGCCGGCTGCCTTCTTTTTATCTTTAGTGTAATGAAATATTTTATTACCTAAAACATTTTGTAACTTATCGACTGATTCGTATGACATATTTTCTTATCAATTATTACAAAGATACTCATTTATTTTTTTATCCTTTTCTTGCCTCAGCTCAATTTCATATCATTGAAAAAGTGCATTAGAAAAAATCAATTGACTCAATTCCTTCATCGGAATAAAAGTTTTCTCAAAACGGCCAAAAATAGGGAATAAGCCAGATACTCAGTAAAAAAGCTGCAAATTGCATGGGTGCGCCAATCCGGATAAAATCTAACCCTGAATATTTTCCGACAGATTTGGTAACTAAATTAGAGCGGTATCCTCTTGCCGTCATAAAGCTGGAAGCGCCGGCAATGGCAACGGCAACAAAAAATGGGCGGGCGTCGGCGCCAAGCAGTTGCGCCGCCATGGCAGCAATGGGAAAAACCAGTGCAACCGCTGCATTGTTGGTAATGATTTCAGAAAGAACCGAGGTGAGCAGCCACATGATGGCAAGCACCCCCACAGGACCGATATCGCGCACGGTGTTGATGGCTTCGGCAGCAAGAAGATTGGCTACCCCGGAATTTTGCATCGCCTTGCCGATGGCAAATGCGGATGCAATGGAGATAATCATATCCCAGCTCACCGACTTTGTATAATTTCTTTGTGGAACAATTTTTAGCCAGACCATCAACATTGCTGCGAAAGCAACATAGACAAAAATGTTAAGGCGCATTCCGAAACCCCATGAAACCAGTTCGTTGGTAACAATTGCCGCAACCATTGCCAGCAAAATCACTCCGGCAACCCATTTTACCCTTTTGCCTTTATCCTGACGAAAATCACCAATAAAGTTCACCAGATAAAACATCTGAGAAGCGCCCCAGGTGTTGTAAAAACTCTCTGTGGCAAGGAGAACCACATTGTCGCCTTCCTGCAATTTCAGGTTGTTGAGGTTTTCTGTTATGCGTTCGCCATGGCGGTGAATGGCTAAAACCACTGCGTTCAGCTGTTCAAAGAAATGACATTCCGTAACGGTTTGCCCCAACCAGGGGAAACGGGGCGACAAAACTGCTTCATATTGCTTCAGGTTTTCTCTCTTTTCGTGGCTGAGAAACTCTATCCCACTAAGTTTCACTTCTTTGTGATTGAGTATGTAGTTTAGCCTTTCTGAGTTTCCGGTTACAAGAAGTTCATCACCCGGCTGAACGGAGAGCTCTTTTGCGTACGGATATGAAAATTTATCATTTCGCGTCAGCGAATAGACTTCAAGCCCGGGCAAACCTTCAATCCGGCGGTTAATGATTTTTTTCCCGATGAGCCGGCTTTGTTTTGTCAATTGAAGGTTGTAGTAGTAGTCTTTGCTTTCACTGACCGGCTTCTGGGTGAATCTGATTTTTTCACCGGGCAAAAGCCAGTTTCCAAAAACCGACATATATACCAATCCGAAAAGGGATATAAAAATGCCGATTTTCCCTAATTCGAAAAGGTGAAATCCTTTCACTCCGCTCTCTAACATGAGTCCGTGAACAACCAAATTGGACGATGTGCCGATGAGCGTGCACATTCCGCCGAGAATTGCGGCATAAGAAAGCGGAATCAGAAATTTCTTTCTGGAGAGTTTCATTATTTCTGCCCAGCGGATGAGGATTGGCGCAAAGTTAACCACAATGGGCAGATTGTTTAAAAAAGCTGAAAAAGCTGCCACGGGCAGCATAATCCGGGGCAACATAAATGTCATCGGGTTTCGCTTTCGCGGAAGATAGATCGTAGCCAGCCTGCCTAACAGCCCCGACTGTTTAATGCCTTCATTGACAAGAAAAAGCACGGCAATTGTTATTAGTCCGTCATTTGAAAATCCTGCCAGCAGTTCCCGGTCGGTAATGATTCCCGTAACCATGAAAATTACGGCTGCACTCATCAGAATCAATCCAGGGCGCATAGCTTCCATCAGAAAAGCCACAATCAGGAAAAGCAAAACAATAAGTACTATCCAGGCTTCAAACGACATACAAAATCAAAAATATTTTAGAGACATAGTGCAAATTTCAGGAAGCTATCACTTGTGGCTTCGTTTCAGAAACTTCATAATCATTATCTTATTCTATTTATCATGCAACTATTCAGTTTTAAAAAAACAACCGAAACAGAACAGGCAGTTTTCAGACATCAAAATTAGAAATGAATTTCTAAAACTGAAGGAAAGCGTAAACTTCATTTGTGCCAATCAATCTATATCTTTTTCAATCCATCCCGACCGGTCAGGCGCATTGGGGGTTTTAACCTTTTTTACGGGATTTTCCTTCAGTTGCCTGAGCAGCACTTTCACAGCTTTTTCAATGGATGGGTCTTCTCCTTTCGCCAACTGTTCGGGACGATCAACCACTTCAATGTCAGGATAAACACCGATTCCTTCGATGATCCAGTTTTCGTTTTCGTCATAAATGCCGAACCTTGGAACGGAGATATTTGCACCGTCCACCAGTTGTGCATTTCCTGAAATCCCCACCAAACCGCCCCAGGTACGCGTACCGATGAGTGTTCCAAGTCCTTTTTTCTTAAAATAGTAGGGGAAAGCGTCACCGCCGGAAGATGAATAACCATTTATGAGCATCACTTTGGGACCGTCGTGCGCAACTCCCGGCGTCCGCATGGGTTCAAGCCCGCTGCGCTGCCAGTAGCTGAGCGTTTTTCGGTCTAACAGGCTGGTCATCACATCCGGGATAAATCCGCCGCCGTTGTAGCGGTCGTCAATAATCAGCGCTTCCTTATCGTGATAAGCATACATTCCGCGGAAAAGTTCACGGTTGCCTTCATACGAAGTGTTGGGCACATGGATATAGCCGATACGCCCGCCGGAAAGCTTATCCACCAGCGCCCGGCGTTGGTTTACCCAGGTGAGATACATCAGCTCTAATTCACTTTTGACCGGTTCGATAACCGAAGTTCTCGGATTGCTGCCATCGGCATTTGCCGATACAGTTATTTCTGTGCGTTTTCCTGCCGTATTTTCCAAATAATGATATGGATTTTCATCTGATTTGATCTCTTTTCCGTTTATGGAAATGAGAAAGTCGCCTTCATTTACATCAACACCGGGAGCCGTAAGTGGTGAGCGACGCAGATTATTCCAGTTTTCGCTGTCGTAAATCTCTGAAATTCTGAACTTCCCGGCTTTTGTGTCAGGTTCCAGTCTGGCGCCTAAAAGTCCGCCTTCAATCCGCTTCACCTGCTCAAAGTCGCCCCAGTTAATGTAGGCGTGCCCAGCGTTCAGCTCCGAAACCATTTCACTGAGAATGTGATCGAGATCGGCACGGTGCCCCACGTAAGGCACCCATTTATTGTAATTTTCCCTGACTTTTTCCCAGTTTACTCCGTGCAGGTTATCTACATAGAAATAGTCTCTGAAAATCCGCCAGGCGTCATTGAAAATCTGTGTCCACTCTTTTTGAGGTTCGATTTTCATTTCAAAATTATCTAACTTTAGTTTGCCTTCACCCGGTTTTACTCCGGGTTTTATTGCTGTGATTCCGTAATCATTTCCTGAGCGATAGAGCATCATTTGATTGTTTGCTGAAACCTGAACCTGCGAGACATTGCTCATAATTTCTTCGCTTTTCTCCTTTTCAATATCATATTTTTCCAGTTTCCCGCCCCTGAGATAGAGCAGCGCTCCATCAACGGGGATAAGATCACGGTAGCTGCCGGTGGCAGGGGGCAGAACCACAATCCGGTTATTTATGCCTTCCACGTCAATTCTGACCGACACATCACCCTTTTTCTTACCGGAACTTTGCTCATCTGCACTTTTGTTGTTTTCCGATTTATCTTCCTTCACCGGCTCAATATCGTTCTTGTCCTTAAAGAGTTCGGGACCATCGGATGCAAGGATCATGGCATATATGCGCGTTGCATTCTGATAGACATAGTCAAACTCAAAACTTGAAAAACCGAGATTGAAATCGCGGTTGGATAAAAAGAAGATATAATTTCCGTCAGTTGAAAAAACCGGTGCAAAATCGTTGAAAGTGTTGTCCGTGAGCTGCATGTTTTTGGCTTCTTCAATATTGTAAACCCAAATTGCAGGCTGTCCGTTGGACGCTTCTTTTGCATAAACTATCCATCGGGAATCGGGAGAAAAGGCAAAATTCCGAATTTCAGATTCGACTGCTTTATCGGCAATTGTCTCTTTTCGGGTTTCTGTATTGATAATTTTCAATTGCAGGTTTCTGTCGGAATAAGCCAGATACTTACTGTCGGGCGACCAGATTGTGGCGTATTTCCATGCCGATGATCCGGAAGTGAGTTGTTCTGGTTTTGCATCTGCTTTATTTTCAAGTAGGTATATTTCATATTCGCCTGTTTTGTCGGAAGTGTAAGCAATATATTTCCCGTTGGGTGACCATGCCGGATAAATTTCCCGAGCTCCCTGAGTTTGGGTGAGATTTTCTATGGAACCGTTTTCTGCCGGAACCGAAAAAATATCGCCGCGGGCATCGAGCAGCGCGCGTTTTCCGGTGGGAGAGAGCGTGAAACTGTGGATATTTCCCTTTATATTTTTAAAATAGGGGAGCAGTTCAGGATTATCGAAATGAATATTGACACTGATTTTTTCATGTTTTCCGGTTTTGAGGTTCAGCTTATAAAGATATCCGTCATTTTCAAAAACTAATTGTCCGTTTTGCCCGGAGGGCCACAGTACGTCCAGTTCTTTGAAATAGGTGACCTGCAGGATTTCTTTGGTTTGTGTATCGTAGCTGTATATGTTCAGCTTCAGGTCGCGGTCTGAGGCAAAAAATATTTTGTTGCCATACCAGACGGGCCACTGGTCGGAGCCGGCAAAGCTGGTAATCTGCTCCGAAGTGTTGTTTTTCAGGTCGTATATCCACAAATCGGTTGCCCGTCCGCCTTTGTAGCGTTTCCATGTACGAAATTCGCGGTCAACGGGAGTGAAACAGAGCTTTTCCGCATCGGGCGAAAAGGTGGCAATTCCACCATTGGCAACAGGTAGCGGTTTTTCAAATCCCCCGCCAATGTTTACCGTGAAATACTTTCCGTTTCGGTCGCCAAATTCGGTGCGATTAGAACGAAAAAGTATGTTTTTGCTGTCGGGCGTCCAGCCTAAAACGATATTATCGAACCCGCCCCGCGGAGGCACCACGCCAACAGAGTTATACCAGGTAAGTTGTTTGGGAACCCCGCCTTCGGAAGGAATTACAAAAACCTGGCGGCTGCCTGAATATTCGCCTGAGAAGGCAATCCACTTCCCATCAGGTGAAATTTTAGGAAACAGCTCCATTCCCGCATGGGAGGTGAGCCTTCGGGCGTCGCCGCCGTTTGAGCTGACTGTCCAGATGTCTCCGGCATATACAAACGCTACCAAATCACCATTTATGTCGGGGAAACGCATAAGCCTTGAATCCGGGGTTGCCCCTGCTTTTAGCGTAAAAAAAGCAGAAAGCAGAAAAACTGCAGAAAGTTTTATAATACTTTGCATGAGTCAAAATTTTTAAGAAATTTGATTTTTGGCGTTGAATATACGAATAACTGTGCCAGCGGGGATATTTTTTTACAAAAATTATAAAAAAACGGGGAAAGTGTTTCACTTTCCCCGTCATATATTCTACCTTATTGATTACACGTTGTAAGTAGATGAAGCGGTATCTCCGCCGCGGCCTGTCCAGTTTGTGTGGAAAAACTCACCACGCGGCTTATCAGTCCTTTCGTAGGTGTGTGCTCCGAAATAGTCGCGCTGTGCCTGCAGCAGATTTGCAGGAAGCCTTTCGGTACGGAACCCGTCGAAATAGCATAAAGCAGAGGTGATAGCCGGAACCGGAATGCCGTTTGAGAGTGCAGTTGCTGCAACTCTGCGCCATCCTTCCTGCGTACTTTCAACCTTCTCCTTAAAGAACGGGTCTAACAACAGATTTGGCAATTCGGGATTTTTATCAAATGCCTTTTTGATATCTCCCAAAAATACCGAACGAATGATGCAGCCACCGCGCCACATCAGGGCAATGCCGCCGTAATTCAAATGCCAGCCATGCTCTTTTGCAGCTTCCATCATCAGATTGTAGCCCTGTGCATAAGAGATGATTTTTGAGCCATAAAGCGCCATTTTCAAATCTTCCAGAAACTGTTCGCGGTCGCCTTCAAATTTGGGTTTTGGTCCTTCAATAACTTTTGAAGCCTGAACCCTAAGCTCTTTTTGTGCCGAGAGGCAGCGTGCAAAAACTGCTTCACCAATGAGGGTCAGCGGAATTCCCAAATCAAGGGCAGAAATTCCTGTCCACTTTCCGGTTCCTTTTTGTCCGGCAGCATCTAAAATGAAATCGACAGTTTCTTCGCCATTTTCATCTTTATAGCCCAAAATATCACGGGTAATTTCAATGAGATAGCTGTCAAGTTCTTCTTCATTCCATTTTTTGAACATTTCGTGCATCTCCTGATTGGACATACCCAGCAGGTCTTTCATAATCTGATATGCTTCGGTAATAATCTGCATATCACCATATTCGATTCCGTTGTGCACCATTTTCACGTAATGTCCGGCGCCACCTTCGCCAACCCAGTCGCAGCAAGGCTCTCCGCTATCCACTTTAGCGGCAATTGCCTGAAAAATTTCTTTCACATGAGTCCATGCATCAGGAGAACCTCCGGGCATCAGTGACGGACCCGTCAGTGCACCTTCCTCACCTCCTGAAACTCCGGTGCCAACATAGAGCAAACCTTTGCTCTCCACATATTCAGTGCGGCGAATAGTGTCGGGGAAGTGTGAATTTCCTCCGTCAATAATAATATCTCCCGGCTCGAGGTGCGGAATCAGCTGTTCGATGAAATTATCCACCGGCGCACCCGCCTTAACCAGCAACATCACTTTGCGCGGTCTTTCCAGTGATGCGACCAACTCTTCAATGGAATGCGCTCCGATGAATTTCTTCCGGGCGCCGCGTCCGTTGATAAAATGATCTACCTTTTCAACTGTCCGGTTAAACACTGCTACAGTGTAACCTTTACTTTCCATGTTCAATACCAGGTTTTCGCCCATTACGGCCAAACCGATTAATCCAATGTCTGCTAATTGTTTCATTATTCTTTTTAAATTTTATTGTGAATTATTTATAAAATATTTTTTGAAAATTATTGCTACTTAATCCCCACCTAATCTCTCTCTATCCTAAACCCCATCTGCTCCAATTTTTCTATTGTACTTTCATTCATGTTTTTCACTTTCAGTGTATAAGTAGCAAACTCGCGACGAACAGGATAGTCCCCTCTCAGTTTTTCAAATAGATGAGGATTGCTGCGCAATGCTTCATCATCCTCTTCAATGGCGTAAGTTGAGAGTATTGCTTCTGCCAAAACCGAATATTCTCTACGCTGATTGCCATCAATTTCTATAATCGTCTTTTCTGGAAGTTCCACATTCTCAGGCTCCCAATCGTCAATGCCAAGATTGAAAAACTGGCTGATAGCCTGCACACTCATTCGTGTGCCATTGGCTTTACCATCTTTGGAATAGCCTGCAATATGCGGTGTTCCGTAATCTGCCAGCTCCAAAAGTTCCAGGTCAATATCCGGCTCATTCTCCCAGCAATCGGCAATCAATCCCGAAATTTTTCCTGTTTTCAGATTGTTTAACAGTGCTTCTGTTTTAAACACTTCTCCGCGACAGGAGTTGATAAGGAGCGGTTGTTTTTTTAGATTTTTAATAAACTTTTCATCTACCAGATGAAAAGTGACATCTTCTCCTTTTCTGTTGAGCGGGACATGAAAAGTGATGATGTCGGCTTTTTCCTGAATCTCTTTTATGCTGACAAAACCGGCTGAACCCTCGAGCCGTTCGCGCGGCGGATCGTTTAACAGAACTTCCATACCAATTGTCTTACAAAACTTTGCCACTTTTGACCCCACATGTCCGACACCAACAATGCCGATGCACTGTCCTTCAAGCGATGTCCGTTTTTTCAGTGACCAGGAAAACAGCGCCGAAGCAATATACTGGTTCACGCTTTCGGCATTGCAGCCCGGTGCATTTGTCCATTCAATTCCTGCCTGTTTGCAGTATGCGGTGTCAATGTGATCATATCCGATAGTGGCTGTTGCAATAAATTTAACCTTTGAACCTTCCAACAGTTCGCGGTTGCAGCGGGTGCGCGTGCGGGTCACGATTGCATCTGCATTCTTCACAATGTCAGGTGTTGTTTTGCTCCCCGGCAGATAAATCACTTCGGCAAACGGCTCGAATGCTCCGCGGATATAAGGTATTTTATCATCAATTATGATTTTCATCGCTCAGAATTCTCTCTTTTTTGAACCACATAGACACATAGGACACATAGTAATAACTTTTTTAAATCTTTAAATTAATATTTTAATATCCATCTGGTAAATTACTAAAGTACTTAGTTACAAATGTTTTTTGACCTTCTTTAAAAATATTAACACTGTTGAAGTTAAGTAAAATTCCTTTAGGTTTTTGAAGCAATTTCAGATAGGTTAAAAGTTGAGCTTCATGGATTGGCAGAAAATCTTCAACTGTTTTTAATTCAACAATAATCAAATCATTTACAATTAAATCAAGTCTGAATTCGCTATCCAATTCAAGTCCTCTGAAAAATAATGGTACAGATTGTTGCCTGTTTACCGAATAGCCATTTTGAAGCAGCAGATGTGCAAGACATTTCTCATAAACGCTTTCAAGTAAACCGGGACCAATTTCTTTATGCACATCAATGGCAAATCCGATAATTTTGTAGGTTAAGTCATTGATATATTTCTGTGTAACCATTTTGTAGGATATTAATTTTGATTCATCTGAGATTCATATAAATTGAAAACTTTTATTTTTAAGTTCTACTCTATTGTGTCCTAATGTGCCTATTGTGGTTCAATCTTAAAACAGCGACAGGTATATTGTTATTTACCTGTTACTTTCGCCTCCATAATACCCCTTCACCATCTCATCCAACACCCGGCTTGTTCGGGCAGCTGATTTGCCGGTGCTGATGCATTTTCCGAAGCCACGCAGTTCACTGACTATCTGCTGCACCAGATTTTGTGAAATGTGTTCGGGATTTTCAAACTCAAGATAGGTTATATTCTCTCCGGTTTTAAGCTGAACCGCACCGTGAGAAAAACAGGGAATGGTAATTTCACCCTTTTCGCCGGTAATGATAATCTCATCTTTCACAGCATTTTTATCTACAACAAAACACCAGCTCCCTGAACCGGTAATTCCCGACACATGCTTCCAGATGCCCGTAACCGTATCTTCAGCAGGATATAGTCCTGCCATATTGGTTGCCATCCCTTTTGCTTCTTTTACCGGACCAAAAAGAAAATCAAGATAATCGAACTGATGGGAAGCCAGATCGAAAAAATAGCCGCCGCCACTGATTTCCGGGAAAACATGCCAACTCATTTCCTCTCTGTTTTTTCCTGTTTCCCGAGCTTGTTTGTGGAGCCAGATGGTAACCGTCAGCGGCTTTCCTATAGTACCTGTCTCCACCAGCTCCTTTACCTTCAGGAATGCCGGAAGCGATCTTCTGTAATAGGCAACCCACAGCGACATTCCGGTCATTTCGGAAACTTTGTTCATTTCCAGACATTCAGTATAATTTAGCGCCATGGGTTTTTCCACATACACCGGTTTCCCTGCTTTCATAGCCTGAATTGCATATTCAGCATGAAAAGCCGGTGGGGTAGCGATATAAACCACATCAACTTCCGGATCGTTGATGAGCATTGAAGCGTCTGAATACCAGTGGGGGACATTGTGTCTGCTTGCATAGTCGGCAGCTTTTTCCGCATTTCGCCGCATAACGGCAACAAGATGCGAATGTTCAGTTTTGTAAAAAGCCGGACCGCTTTTCATTTCGGTAACATTACCCACACCAATGATACCCCACCTTACCGTTTCCAGTTTTGTCATGAAGTCCTGATTAAATTACTACGAAAAATAATGATTTTGTACGGCAAAATTTAATACTCAAATCGCTCTTTAAACGCCCACAAACCAATTGCCGGATTTGATATGTAGAATATCTCTTCGCCGTCAGGCATAATGTTTATGCCGTCCTTCAGTTTTTCGGGATTATATTTTGCAGTAACTTCATCAATGTCGGCATATTTAAAGCCTACACTTTCAATTTCCTGCTGAGTCAGATTTTCGGCGCCTTTCCCCGGACAGTATGTAATACCGAACCGCCCTTCCGATGAACCGTGGATGAGATGTGCCGCTGCCCCGAGATTGGAGCGCAGGTCTTCGTTTTCTTCAACCAGTTTCAGTGTGTGCGGTGTTCCAAAATAGCCGTATTTCCTGATGAGCCGGTCAATTTCCTTGTCTTCGCCAAATTCAATCAATGCCGGAGCAAGCACAATCAGCTCTCCATCATCTGCCAGAGCCATCCGGGTGCGGTAGATGCTTTTGTTTCCCAACCAGGTGCTTTTAAATTCAGTAGGATCAAGCCATACCACAACTTTCTTCAGCGGTTTATCAACCATTTCAAAGTTCACCTGCAATGAAAGCTCAGCTGCTTTATCGAAAACACTGAAATCGTCGCCGATGAAAAGTCCGTAGGTCTGAAGCTTGCCTTCGCTGTTCATTCCTACGACGGTGTGCATATAAAGAATGGGTAAATGTTTGGCAAAATGTTCCGATGCATAGTTGAAAATTTTGCGAACCGGAGTTTCTGCCCTGCCCATCATTCTTTCCATTCCGAAAGCGGCACCGATGTAGTGGCTTTTGTTGATTCCCTCTGCCCCGCCTGTTCCCACAAAAACATTTTTATTATAATTTGCCATGCCTGCCACTTCGTGGGGAACTACCTGTCCGATGGAAAGAATCAGATCGTAGCCGCCCTGAATGAGTAGTTTGTTCACCTGTGCAGGCCATGGATAATCCACTGCTCCTTCGGAAACTTCTTTTACATATTCTCCCGGAACCGTGCCTAAGGTTACCACATCATTCCGCCAGTCGTGAATGCGGAAAAGCTCACGTGGCGTAGAGCCGAACATGGTGGAAATCTGACTGTCGGTCATTGGGGTGTGCGTACCCAATGCGGGCAAAATGTCGGTGAGCGTATCACCGTAATATTGCCATGTAAATTCAGTCAGCTCGCCGGCACGCGAGGGAAATCGCGTGAAATCCGGCGGAATAGCCAACACCTTTTTCTTTTTTCCTAATTTTTCAAGGGCTTCAAAAACTCCATTTTTCAGGTCATCAGCCGAAAGGCTGGTGTTTTTTGACCCTTTTTCATAATAAATCATAATATTTATCTTTTTACTCTTGCATTACCTTTCCATATACTCCATACCATATCTTCGTCGGCAGGTTGTGCATAGTCGGTAAGGAATGTAGTTGCCATTGCTCCTGTTGCCCATGCAAACCGGGGCCATTTTTCAGGTTCCCATCCTTTTAGGATACCGTAAAGCAATCCTCCAACGAATCCGTCGCCGCCGCCAATCCGGTCGAGCACTTCAATCGGACGCGGTTCAATAACGTGCCAGTTGTTGTTTTCAAGTACGATGGCGCCCCATAAATGGTTGCTGACGCTGATGACTTCACGCAATGTGTTGGCAAAAACCGAAGCATTGGGGAAGCTCTTCCTGACGTTTTCAATCAATCCTTTAAAACCTTCAATTTTTTCTGCAATTCCTTTTCCTCCTGCCGGCGGACCTTCAACTCCTAAACAAAGCTGAAAATCTTCCTCATTTCCGATAAGAATATCAGTTACGGAAGCAATTTCCGTGAAGTTTTCGTGAAGCTCTTTTTCCCTACCCTCCCAGAAAGATGCTCTGTGGTTCAGGTCAAAAGAGATTTTTGTTCCGTGTTTTTTTGCTGCCCTTGCGATTTCCAGACAAAACTGGCTGGTTTCGGGAGATAAAGCGGCGATCAATCCGGAAATATGCACAATCTGAACTCCTTCTTCTCCGAAAATCCGTTCAAGATCAAAATCCTTCACATTGAGTGTGCGTCCGACTTCGCCGGCACGGTCATTGAAAACCCGCGGACCACGAAGACCGAAACCACTGTCGGCAATATTTATCTGGTGGCGGTATCCCCACGGTGTGCCCTGTTCCACTTCGGGACCTTCAAAGTCCATATTCCGGCTTTTCAGGTTAGCTTTTATGAAATGTGCAATCGGACTGTCCTTTACGAAAGTAGTCAGTACTTTTACCGGCAGTCCCAGATAAGACGAAATACTTGCAACGTTAGTCTCTGCACTGGTTGCATACATTGTAAATCTGTCGCTGGCATGAACCGGCTGTC
>LSQX01388972.1_pt1 | contig 28454 bp, 25 predicted proteins | sample 654561 | NCBI WGS metagenome assembly LSQX01 (sample SAMN04489861, study PRJNA283612) | anaerobic digester metagenome | isolation source: 4 biogas reactors fed with cattle manure at either 37C or 55C with and... | place: Denmark: Kongens Lyngby | collected 2014
GGAGAGTAGGTAACTGCCGGACATATAAATAAGACCAGTTCATAATGAACTGGTCTTATTTTTATTATAAGGTAGTAATGAGTCTCTGGGACTGACTGCAATGGTGATGCAGTGAATGTAAAACATTCAGCAAGGACTGAACCATCATTCTTGCTTTAGAGTTGTTATTTGTTGCTCCAACATGTTGCCTGTGGCAAGAAGCTTTGCGAGAAGGAGGATGCTCCAGCATGTGCCTTTGGCACAAGCCGGAGTTGCGGAACCGGCTCACTTCGTTTGCCTAAGTTCCTTATAGGACAGTCCCCGATTTGCATTGTTTCTAGTATGCAGCCTATGGCACATGCCGGAGTTGCGGAACCAGCATACATAGTATGCTTAGACTCCTTATAGTCTGTCTTGGAGATTGCTTCACAATCTTTACATCTTGTTGCAGGCCCTATTTCACCTTAGTGAAATTGAGGGATTAGCCTAGTGCTGCGGCCCTGTCCTGGCGAATGCTTCGCATTCTCTCCATCTTATCAGCCCTTCTTGTCACGACGGCTCTATCTTGGCGAATGCTACAGTTACGGAACCGACCCACTCTGTGTGCCTAAGTTCCTTTTACCCTGTCCCTTGTGGCTTATGACTGTTTATTTTGAATTTCGTAAAAGCCAAAACTTATCATAAGTATTGAAGAAAATATTATGAAATTAACAAACTCAGTGATAAATCCCTAAACTTTCTGAAGGATTTGCTTTTCTTTAGTCGAATAGGATAATGAGTGAAGGATATATCTAATGACTTTTATCAAAGGGGGAACTATATGAAAGGAACAAAAGGCAAAGTCGCTATAATATTAATTTTTTCTCTCTTAATTTCTCTGTTTCCAGTTACTTTAGCTAGAGATAAAATAGCTAATGTTGAATTTATTGCCTCAAGTTTAGATAAAAACAATAATTTTTCAATAACAATGTCGATAGCCAATGCGAACTTTAATGCTTTTCAATTTGTCTTGCGGTATGATTCAGATTCGATCATGCCAATAAATCCTCAAAGCGGACTTAAAGCGGACAGGTTTTCAGATTTCACAGAAAGAAATTTAGCCCTATCAGATGTTTTGAGTGAATTAGCATTGGATCTAGATAAGGATGCTGCTTTAATAGAATTTACAAATTATTTGACGCCTGGAAAATCCTATAGCTCCGATGGTTCAACAGTTGAAAATATTGTCAGTATAGGAAATGAACCTATCGAAATATATAAGTTTCATTTTGAAAAAATCAGTTCAAAAACACCTCTTTTGGAATTAGCAAAACAAGATGAGGTAAAGCCTTGCAGAAACTATTTACCTGATGGTGGAGGCATAGCATATGGAGCCAAACTACCTCTAAAAATCACCTTCGACTTAACTGAACTAGAAGGTAAACTATTAGAAGAGGAATATATTCCACCAACACCTCCAGACGACAGTGATGTTCCGCCCGAAGAGCCTGTGGAGGAAGAACCAAAAAGACCAACTACTTCTACTGAACGTTTAGAAGATACTTTAGTCTTGCAGATAGGCAATTATGCTGCAGCGCAAAATGGTATTCTATGTCATATATACCCAGGTGAAAAAGATGTTGTCCCTTATATAAAAGATGACCGTACATTTTTACCCTTTCGCTTTGTTGCTGAAAGCTTGGGCTTTAAAGTTGTTTGGGATGCAAAGACTAAAAGTGTAACTTTCTACGATGAGGAACAGAAATTGGTTTTGGTTGTAGGCGAGAAGGACTATACTAAAAATGGTGAGCTATATTCTATGGATGTAGCCCCTGAGATAATGAATGATCGAACTATGGTCCCTATCCGCTTTGTGGCCGAAGCTCTAGGTTTTGCCGTGGAATGGGATTCTATTTCAAAAATGGTGTTCATAACCAAAGAAGAATTACCCTGGTTATTAGATGACGAAATAGAAGTAGAAGCTACTTCAGAAATTGCCCTTATTATTTCCCCATTGATTAGAGATTTTGTTTAGAGGAGGGATCATAAATGAAAAAAATTAGACCCTTGTTATTTTTCTTTATTTTATCAGTTTTCCTCTTTTCTTTTTCTATTTTGGCAACAACAATTACTTTGGAAGGAGTTGAAATAGATAGTTCAAAATTGCTCGTGCCTGATGAAAACTGGAAATACAGTTTGATTTACCAAGAAGAAAGCCCTGAGGAATTGAGCGATGGCCAACAAATTGTAATTTTAGTTGTCAAAGGTATTGCCAGCGAAATCGGTGGCTTGATAATTTCGGCAGATACCATACAGTATATCGACCAAACTGCTTCTACGGATACCAAGGTTGAGTTTTTAGGTTTTATGCCTAAGAAAGTACCCAATTGTACTGTTTTATTAGGTGGGATAGCTGGTGGCCCAAAAATAGTCGGTTATATAGAAGCAGAACCGGTTAGTGTAAAAGGTAAAGTTAAAATTGAGGGTTTAACACCTGCCACAATTGAGCTTGTGGATGAATTTAATCATGTACAATCTTTTTTTAGTGATTTGCCTGCGAAAAACTCAGGTATTGCTGATTTTTTGTTAGAAAAGGTTAAGCCAGGAAATTATAGTTTTAAAATCAGCAAGTTTGGACATACTTCTCATTCCCAAACAATAGCCGTTGAAGAATTTGATTTATATATTGGCTCTTTCATAATTTATGGTGGTGATTTTAACCATAATGGCTCTATAAATGTATATGATTTGGGATTATTACTTGATGATTACGGAAAAGATGTTAAAGATGCTTTAAATACAGCATGTGATATCAATGAAAATGGCTCTATAAATGTATATGATTTAAGTATATTTTTGGACAACTATGGAAAGCAAAGTATTAAATTAAATTAAGGTGGTGCTATAATGAGGAATAAAAAATATAGTCTTTTGTTTTTAATGTTGATATTGTCAATTTTGTTGGCTAATTTTGTTAGTGCACAAACCAAACCTCAGATAAAAGTTGAAACTAATTCTATTGAGGGTGTTGAAAATGCTTATTCAATGGTCTTTAGTGTTGAGCCTAAAAGTCTAAATTCTTCAGTTAATTTATTATCGACGGTGGTTTCTTTTGATAATACTGTTATTCAACCTATTAGAATTTTGAAAAGCGGACCTAGCGATGTTAACATAGAAAATAACTCTGAAATTAAAACTTGTTTTCAAGTTTTAGCTGAATATGATATTGAATTAGAGTTTGAAACCTCAAAAGCAAGATGGGAAATAGATGAAAAGAAACAAAGAACTGCTTTCGATTATGTTTTAACTCAAGCTTCTGACGGGAATTATACTCAGCGTGGCCCTCAAGATATGTTTGCCTTCAATTTTCGATTAGCTGATGATAAAACTGTAAATGATTTAAAAAAAGGAACAATTAAAATTGAAACCGATCGAAGTGAAGGTGGCTTCTTGGCATCATTTTACCCAGATCCTGAGGAAAGAAACGGAATTTTCCTTAAAGAAATAGACGCAACGGAGTTCTTTTACCCCAAAATTGATGGCAAAAATGAAGCAGATTTAATAAAATTCGATTATCCAAATAGCACAAAAACTATTTTAGGAAAAATTCAATTATCGGTAGAAAATGATGTTGATACAGTTTATATTCCTGCAGATGCTGAAACTGAGCCTAACAAATTAAAGATTACTGCCAAACTATTCGACGAAGATGGCGACGATTATGAGTTGAAAGGTGAGGTTCTTTGGTCTGTAGTAGCTTCTGGACCAAAAAATGTAGTGCTAGATGGCGATAATCCATTAGAGCAGCTTCTTGTTATAAACCCAGGTGAGGAAGAAGGAACAGTAACAATCAATGTAACAATTGAAGGAAAAACAGCATCGATAACTCTTGATGTTGAAAGATATGCTTCAGTGGTAACAGATATTAAGTTTTACTATAGTGACGAGGAAATTGTTGATTCATTTGAATTTGAAATACCCTCTGGTAGCCTGGCAAGTATTAGAACAGCTTTGATAGCTATAGCCTATGATCAATACGGTTTTGGCATGAGCAATCAAACAATTACTTGGATCTTTCCTAATACTACTAATGTAATCTTCGAGCATGAAAATGCTGGTAGAGAATTTTATTTTAAAGTTGATCAGACAGCCCAAGCATATAAATACGATGTAACAGCAAAAGTTGGTGACGTGGAGAGAGATTTAGAAATCCGTTTTACGAAACTCGTTTCAGCCTTAAAAGATTCGATAGAATTTCCTGTAACTAAATACACGGGGTCAAAATTGATGCCGAAACCCACTATTAAAGACGGAGATTATACTCTCGAAGAGAATAAAGATTATACAGTTGATTATCCTTTCGATATCATTGATGTTAAAAAAGATGGAGATTATATTATTGTCACAGGTCTAGATCTATATAAAGGCGATTTTGATCCAGTTGTATATGTTACCAAAGCAACTTACTCAGGCGAATTAAAATATAGTACATTTGTTGTCAGCAATACCGATGCTACTGGCAAGACATACAATTTGCGAGAAAAGGTTGAAGAAGTGGCAGGTTTCAAGAATTTGAAATTTAAAAATCCAACCTACGTAGCAACAGGTCTTTTAACGGGTAGTCCAAGTGTGACAGAGCTGGGTATCTTAACTTTTGACGTAACCTCACAGACAGCTGGACAAAGTGGTCAGATTAAAGTCACTGTGGAAAATCAAAACTATGAAGATGTAGAAGTTTTGTTAACAGTTACAACCACCGATGTTGATCCGGTGTGGACAGCTGTTGATACTTTATTTAAAACTCCCGAATACGTTTATGGAGATCAAAACGATAAGATTAATTTGCCCAGCAGTGGAACGGCCAAAGCTGGAGATGAAATTCTAGAAGGAAGCTTCAGTTATAAAGATGGCGCAACAATTCAAGATAGCGGTAGCAAAACCATTGCTGTCGTCTTTACTGTTACTACAGATGGTCAATACAAAGGTGTGACTATTGAAAAGAATTACACTGTAAATATTGCACCTAAACCGATAACTGTTGTTGCTGATGATAAAGTCAAGAAATACGGTGAAGATAATCCAGCATTGACTTTTTCGGTAAACTCAGGCGATTTAGTTGGTAACGATACTGAAACGATCATTAAAGATGGTTTGACTCTGAGCACAAAAGCAGGTAAAACTAGCGATGTAGGTGTGTATGATATAACAGGTGAAGACTCAGATCCCAATGATAATTATGTGATTACAGTGACAAAAGGAAAACTGACTATCGATAAAGCAACAATAACAAAAATTAATACAGATATGCCTTCTTATTCAGAATTGGCAAATCATCCTAAGAACACAGATTTAAACAAACTTAAAGAGCTTGTCGTTTTAAATAAAGTTGAAGCTGTTTACGGTTCAAACAACAATGTTGATATATCTGTTACCTGGGATTATGTTGAGGGAACTACCTTTGATATTAAAGGAAAAAATTATAAACTCAATGCTAAGTTTGATGTAGGCAATAACTTTGAACCATATAGCGATGCAAACTATCAAGCAACTATTACTGTAACGCCCATAAATGGAACTCTAAAAACCGTCATAGATAAAAACGTTACAATCGCCAAAGCGACTAGGGATGCAGCTAAAGACTATGAGGATTTTGACCTACCGGATGAGCTTGAGTATAATTTGGACAATTCAGTGGGTGACAAAAAATATTCAAGTTTGAAATGGGATATGTCCCTTGATGATTTAAGAGCTATTCCAGTTGACGGCAGTACTGTAGTGACTTTGGTTCAAAGTACAGACGATGGCAATGTACCTAGCTGGCTGACCATTGACCCTGTTTCCATCACGGTGAACATCACTGAGAAGCATGTAATACCTTCTACTGATATTACAGTAGCATCTAAAACAATAACCTATGGTGAGGCTTTTGATCCTGTCGCTGAAAATTCAGCTTCAATCGCTAATGCAGATGACCACGGAAACCCTGTAGTAACTTATAGCTATACAGTTAAAGCTACAGGTGAAGAGCTATCTGAGCAGCCAAAGGATGCCGGTGAGTATTTACTGGTAGCCACCTATGAAAGCGATACTCATATAGGGTCAAATAGTGCAGATTTCACCATCAATCCCAAGAAGATTACAGTTATTATTGAAAATCAAGAGCGAATTTACGGTGCTGAAAATCCTGAATTGACTTGGAAATTAGATTCAAGCTCAACTCTTGCTTTCGCTGAGGAAGAAAAAGATTTACTGGTGGAATTGACTTGCTTGGCGGATGAGAAAACCAAAGTAGAAGATTCCCCGGTCGATATTACAGGAGATTCAACCAATACAAACTACAAGATAACATTTGTAGGTGAAACCGATCCTACCGATCTTACTGTTAATGTTGGTAAATTGACAATCAATAGGGCTCCTATTGATGCCATGACACCTGTTATCACTACAGTACCGCCAATCTCACCTGTGCCTATCGGTTACGATTTGATCGCATCTCTCCCCGGGGTTGACGATGCTGAATTGAACTGGCAATGGTACAAAGAAGGAACGCTAATTAGTGGCGAAACAAATAAAGCCTATACTGTGAAAATAGAAGATTCCAACAAAGAATTCACAGTCAAAGCCATAGCCAAAAAGATCAACTATGAGAAAACCTCACTACCCAGCGATTCTATTGCAATCGAAAGAGCTGAAGTCCAAGGTCCAGCAAATATCACAATTTCAAACGATGTGGATCCCTTTGGGAAAATCAGTGTTGGCGATACTGTCAAAGCTGTAAATATGTTTGTACCTGATGTAGCTAAATCTTTCAGCTATAAATGGTTTATCGATGGACAAGAAGTCGTCGGTGAAACAAGTGAAACTTATGTCATTCGACTCGAAGACAGTGACAAAAAGATTTCTGTTGAGATAAATGTTGAAGACGATTATCAAGGAAGCTCTAAATCGGCAGAATTTGAAATCGGCAAAATGATTCTTGATACATCTTTTACAATCGATGATCCAGGTGTATTAACGCCTGGCGTAGACGATCAGCTCAATGTTGACGTAAGCGGTTTAAAGGTGGCAGGAAAATATATCCATATAGACCAAGATTTCACCATCGTTTGGTTGCGTAACGGTCAACCAATTCAAGGTGAAACAGAGGATTCCTACACTTTGAAGAAAGAAGATCTAGGTCAAACAGTAGCTGTTAAATTAGTCGCTGCAGGCGATTATACAGGTGAAGGTTTTGCTACAAACAGTTTCACAATTGCTGCAGCTAAACCAGAAGATCCAACATTCAACGGTAGTGCTGACGATCGAGTGATCAATGTTTATTGGAGCGAACCTTTCGACAACGGAAGCCCCATTACCCACTACACATTGCAACTCGACACAGAGAACCCAATAGTCATTGCAGCAGGAATAACTCGTCATCAGTTCAAGAATCTCAAGAACGGGCAGAAATACGATGTTTATTTAACCGCTCATAACTTAATCGGTGATAGTGCTACAGTGACCAGAAGCTTTACCCCGGTCGAGCCGGAAGAAGAATATGTTCCGGTACTACCGCCTAAACCTCCTGTAGATGAAGTGCCGGTACTTATTGACGGTCAAGAAAAGCAATTGGCAACTCAAGAAGAGAAAACATCCGAAACTGGTAAAACAGAGACCATCATCACAGTAAGTGAAGATATTGAAGAAGCTCTGGATGAAGCAAGTGCAGCCGAACCTAAGGTTGGCCTTGAATTCACTAAGCCTGCCGATACCTACACTTCTGTTTTGCCGGCCAAGGGTGCCAAGGCCATGAAGGGCAAAGGCACAGTTTTAGAAATCAAGACTCCGGAGGCAATTTTTGAACTGCCTCTCGACAAAATGGATCTTGAGGAAAAACTGGAAGAACTCTATCCAGAAGCTGATTTAGCAGATCTGAGAGTTATAGTCACAATCGGTGAAGCCGACGAAGAGACTGTAGCTGAGGTAGAAAAAATCTTAGAAACTGCCGGGTTAAACCAGGTTGCTACTCCGGTCAGATTTAAAGTTAGCGCCGAATACGAAGATGAAATCCAAGAAATTGGTGAATTGACTGGCTTTGCAACCAGAACAATCATTTTGCCTGAAGGAACCGATCCAACTCTCGTCACGACAGCAGTAACTGTCGACAAAGAAGGAAACGTTTTCCATCTGCCAACCCAAGTTATCGAGGTAGATGGTCAGATTCAGGTTAGAGTCAATGCTTTCTTCGATGCCGACTATACAGTGATCTATAACACCAAGACCTTTGCTGATATTGAGACTCATTGGGCCAAAGAATCCATTGAAGATATGGCAGCTCGCTTGATTGTCAACGGTGTCAACCAAGAGAATTATGAACCCAAGCGGGATATTACCCGAGCAGAATTTGCTGCTATAATCATCAGAAGCTTAGGCCTCAAGCCTGAGATGTCTGATCAGGTCTTCAGTGATGTAGAACTGGATAAATGGTATGCCGATGTGGTCTATACAGCGGTTAAACATGGACTCATTCAAGGCTACGCTGATGGAACATTCGATCCTGATGCACCTATCACCCGTGAACAGGCCATGACCATCATCTGGAGAGCTATGAAGCTGACCATCTTAAGAACCGATTATACAGCTGAAGAAGCCGATCTAATTATCGGTGTATTCAAAGACAATGACGAAGTGGCTAAATATGCTCAAGAAGCAATTGCCGCTTGTGTCGATAACGGAATTGTTCAAGGCCGTAGTCAAGATGAAATTGACGCCAAAGAAAGCATCACTAGAGCTGAAGTAGCAGTTCTGGTTCAACGCATGCTGGAAACTGCCAATTTAATCTAAACTACAGTCAGCGATTTAAAAGTATCACTAAAAGAACTGAGAGCTGCCGGGAATTTCCCGGCAGCTCTTTTTATTTATGCTAACTCCAAAAACGAAGTTTATTTTGTAGTTTATTCTTTAAGTGCCTAAATTCTTTAGAGGATAGGCAACAATGTGATTGATAGGTCTAGTGTGTTTGGCAATAGATAAATACAATTTTTGGCAATCAGAAGAGCAATTGGACTAATTGCCAGCACTAGCCTTATTTTATTAGTTAATTAATCATTCGACAGATTTGGCTGGTAAACATTACCTTGTGAGGATTAAGCAATAGCGGTTTTCCTTTTGCCGGCCAGATAAGTCTCTTCAACTTAAAGAAATTCGTCTAGATTCAACATAAAGAAGATATTTAGCAGGATTTTTCTTGCATTAGGAAGAAGTTGAGACTGTATAAATAAAAGGGTAGGAGTGAATAAATTGAAATTAGAATTTTCAAACAGAATCGCCGCCATGCAACCTTCAGCTATCAGAGAAATTCTGAAAGCAACGGCTGATCCAAACATTATTCCCTTTGCAGCAGGTAATCCAGCTCCCGAAGCCTTTCCGGCTGAAGCTATTGCCAAGTTTAGTGCAGAAATTCTAGAGACCAATCCCATCGGTGCATTGCAATATTCTCTTTCCGAAGGTTATCCTCTGCTCAGAGAGACCTTAAAAGTTTATATGAAAGAGCATTTTAATATTGGTCGTGAATTTGACGATATCAATATTATGTCCGGTGCCCAACAGGTTATGGACTACACAGCCAAAGTTCTTTTAAATGAAGGCGACACGGTTATCTGTGAAAACCCAACCTTTATTGGAACTTTGAATACCTTCCGTTCCTATGCTTTGAATTTGGTTGGTTTACCCATGGAAGATGATGGTATCAGGCCTGAAGATTTAGAGGCAGCTATTTTGGCCAATCCCAATACTAAGCTGATCTATCTGATCCCCACTTTCCAAAATCCTTCCGGACGCACCATGAGCTTAGCCAAAAGAAAAGCCGTCTATGAAATTGCCGTCAAGCACAATATTTTAATTCTGGAAGACAACCCCTATGGCGAGTTGCGTTTCGAAGGGGAGACCCTTCCAACAATTAAATCTTTAGATGAAAAAGGCGTAGTTATTTATGCTGGTTCCTTCTCTAAAGTTGTGTCTCCTGGCATGCGCGTTGGTTTTGCTGTAGCCCACAAGGATATTCTTTCCAAGATGACCATAGCCAAGCAGTGCAATGATGTTCATACAAATATTTCAGCCCAAATGGTCATTCATAAGCTTCTGACCGAGTTTGATTTCCCGGCACACTTGGAAAGATTGCGCGGAATCTACCGCAGAAAATGCAATCTCATGCTCAATGCCTTAGATGAAAAGATGCCCACTGTTAAACATACCTTACCCAGCGGTGGCCTTTTCGTTTGGTGTGATTTGCCTGAGGGAATTGATATTCATGAGTTCACTCAAGAAGCTTTAGCAGCCGGCGTAGCTATAGTCCCAGGTAACAACTTCTTTGTCGATTCCAATATGCCCACACAATCGGTGCGCCTAAATTATTCAACGCCAACCGATGAGCAATTGGTCAAAGGCGTGGACATTTTAGCTAAAATTCTCAACAAGTAACTAAAGGGCTATCTTTTGGTTCAAGCCAAAGATAGCCTAAATTCTGAAATGGGGTGGAAAAGATGCGACCGCGTAGTGAGCGGAAGAAAAGTCAAAAGAAAAAGTCAAATACTCCTTGGATTGTTCTGGCTATGCTCTTGGCTTTAGCTATAGGTTTCTTTTCTGCTCCATTTCTTATTAATAAAGTCTCACAAATAGAAGAAGGATTTTTAGCCCAGCCTTTTTTCCAAAATTTAATCGAAAATTTCGAAGAGTCATATTTTGGTCAAGGGCTGAGCTCTTTTTGGCAGAATAGAAAATCTGGCAGTGAAAATGGTTTAATCGATGATCCAAAAGATCCAGGTGTAGATGAGCCTCCATCTCAGATTGAGCCTCCGGATGAGCCTGGCATTCTGCCCACTGATGAAGAAGATAAGATTCTTTTAGATTTTCCTCAGATGGAAGTCTGGTTGTTGCAATTAGCTTTCAGCCAAGACCTTGACTGGGCAGTTCAATATAGAGAAAGCTTAGAGTCTGAGTTGCCCATCTATATAGAGGAAAAAAATTCAGGGGCAATTTTGTTTTTAGGGCCTTATCCAAATTCTTTAGCTGCTCAGGAAGATTTAGAAGAAGCCGAATCCATAGGCTTTGATGAAGCTTATCCGGCAGCCTGGAACTGGCCAGAAGCTCGATTAAACTATGAAGCTTCCAATCAAGATGATTTGGTTAAAGCTAAAACCACTGCTGCATTTTTAAATATTGTCTCTCTTTTCTGGCAAGAAAATATTGATCTTAATATTTTGGCAGAGGAACTACAAATTTTAAATTCAACCAATTTTGCTTTTAACAATCCGGAAGATCAAATTGAATGGAATCATCGCTTGGAAATTTTACAAGAGCTATTCGTCGAACCTTCCAATGAAAGTTTAAAGGCTGAAATAATCTCCCTGGTTTTTAATGATAGAATCTTCTATCAAGCCTTGGATATTATTTCTTGATTCAATAAAATATGGCGGAAATATTTTCACAATGAAAAAAATACATTTTTCTATAAAGTATGTGAGAATAATATGGTAATATAACTCTATATATGTGTTATAATATGTTGTGTGATTATAGATATAGTGAAATAATGAACAAAGATTCACAGTAAGAGGTGGCTTTTATGCGCTTAAGAACATTTCGTGGTGGTATTTATCCACCTGCTATGAAGGGGACATCCCAAAGGCCGATTGTCGATTTGCCGGCACCGGCTCATGTTGTCATCCCAATGCAACAGCATGTAGGGACTACATGCTCTCCTCTGGTCAAAGTAGGGGATACAGTTAAAATTGGCCAAAAAATTGGCCAATGCACTACTTTTATCAGTGCCCCCATTCATGCCAGTATATCCGGTAAAGTCAAATCCATCGGGGCAGTTGACGTAGCCAACGGAAACAAAGTCCTGGCTATAACAATTGAAAATGACTTTCAGAACACCCTTGTCGAAGGTATAGCACCGCCGCCTCCCTTAGAAGAGCTGAGCCCGGCTGAGATAGCTGAGCTAGTTCGAGAAGCAGGTATTGTAGGTATGGGCGGGGCAGGGTTTCCAACATCTGTCAAATTGACTCCGCCTGCTGATGTTAAAATCGATATGATTATCATCAATGCAGTTGAATGTGAACCTTATTTAACCTGCGATCAGATGATCATCATCGAAGAAGTCAATTATATGATCAGCGGTATTCGAGCTATCATGAAGGCACTTGGCTTAGATCATGCTTGTATTGGCATCAAGATCAATATGGAAGGTGCTATTGACAGACTGCACGAAATCATTTTGGAAGAAAAAGGAATAGATATAGTTCCTTTAGTGCCCAAATATCCTCAAGGGGAAGAGCGTCAGCTCATCTATGCTGTCACAGGCAAAGAAGTACCTTCAGGTGCTTTGCCTCAGGATATAGGTATTGCAGTCTTCAATGCAGCTACTGCTTGGTCCATCGGTCATCTTTTAGCCGATGGTTTGCCCCTAACAGAGAGGGTTATCACCGTTGGTGGTGCCGTCAAAGAAGAGGGTAATTACCGAATCAAAGTGGGTACAACTGTAGATCAGGTGATTGAAATGGTCGGAGGCTATACCGATACTCCCAAGAGCATCATAGTTGGTGGCCCCATGACCGGCTTCGGTCTCTATCATACAAATATACCTTTGACCAAACAAAACAACGGTGTCATCGTTTTGACTGAAGAGCATGTTAAAGAAGAGGAAATGACCGAGTGTATTCATTGCGGCCAATGTGTGCAGGTTTGTCCTGCTCGCATCATGCCTAATAGAATTGCCAAATTGGTCAAAAAAGCTGATGTCGATGGGCTGGAAAAGTTCAATGTCCTCGATTGCCGCGATTGTGCAGCTTGCGCCTATGTTTGCCCGGCCAAAATCCCCCTATTACACTATATGAAAATCGGTAAAAATTACGTCAACGAAGAAAGAGCCAAAAACCGAGCTTAGAAAGGAGCGACAGAAATGGAAGAAAACAAATTGATTGTTCTCTCAGCGCCGCATTTTAAATCGCCGCTGACTACTAAAAAAATCATGTTCACAGTCATTCTTGCCTTAATTCCTGCCGCTGCGGCTTCGGTTGTGTTTTTTGGCATCAAAGCTTTATTGCATATCCTGATCAGCGTAGTAGCCGCTGTAGCTACCGAATTTGTTGTTCAGAAACTTTTGAAGAAGAAGATCAACATTACCGATGGTTCCGCCATCCTAACAGGGCTTTTAATGGGCATGAACTTGCCTGCTGGAGCCCCTCTTTGGATAGGTGCTGTCGGTTCGATTTTTGCTATAGCCGTCGTCAAAGAAGCTTTTGGTGGCTTAGGCCAAAACTTCATGAACCCAGCTCTAGCAGCCCGAGCCATGCTTTTAGCCGCTTGGCCTTCCCAAATGGTCTCTTGGGTAACTCCCATCGATGCCATTGCCACGGCAACCCCTCTGGCTATAGCTAAAGCAGGAGTGCCTGATACAGCCACCTTGCCTTTGCTCTGGGATATGTTCATCGGTTTCGTCGGCGGTAGCTTAGGGGAGACCTCAGCTCTTGCTCTGATGATCGGTGGAATTTATCTCATCTATAAAGAAATCATAGATTATCGCATACCATTGAGCTTTTTAGGCACAGTTTTCGTTCTCGCTACCATCTTTGGAGTAGACGGTATCAATTCCGGTCTGTTCCATCTCTTAGGCGGCGGAGTCATGTTAGGAGCTATCTTTATGGCTACCGACTATGTCACCTCACCTTCAACAGCTAAAGGGCGTTGGATCTATGGTATCGGCTGTGGGCTGATCACCATCCTGATTCGTTTCTGGGGAGGTTATCCCGAAGGCGTATCCTTCGCTATTTTACTGATGAACATCTGTGCGCCTCTAATTGAAAATTATACCCTGCCCACTAAATTCGGAAAGGTGGCTAAAGTAAAATGAAGAACAAATATCTAAAGACTCTGACCGACGGAGTCGTCACAGAAAATCCCCTGTTTCGTTTAGTTTTAGGTACCTGCCCGGCTCTGGCAGTATCTTCTGCAGTTGCCAATGGGTTCTGGATGGGCCTCATGGTCATTTTTGTTTTGACTTTTTCCAATATGTTGATTTCGGCCTTGCGCAATTTTATACCGGATAAAATTCGTATTCCCTGTTATATCGTGATCATTGCAACATTCGTCACCATAGTCGATTTGCTGATGGCCGCTTATATGCACGAAATGCACAAAACATTGGGTATCTTTATCCCTCTGATTGTTGTTAACTGTATAATTTTGGCCAGAGCAGAGAGCTTTGCTTCCAAAAACTCCATCCTGCATTCAGCAGTTGACGGTATTGGCATGGGCTTAGGCTTCATGGCAGCTTTGATGATCGTTGCCACTTTCCGCGAAGTTTTAGGCAATGGCACCTTTTTCAATATTCGTGTTCTGCCAGCCGGCTTCCCGGTAGCCAAAGTAATGGTGGAAGCCCCCGGAGCTTTTATTACCCTCGGTTTGGTTTTAGGTTTGATCAACCTGATTACCGCTCGCAGTAAAACAGCTTAGAAAGGAGAAAACAAATGAAGTTTATTTCCATATTATTAGCCGGAATTTTAATCAACAACTTTATTTTTGTCAGATTCTTAGGCATCTGTCCTTTCTTAGGTGTTTCTCAAAAAGTTGAAACAGCTGTGGGAATGGGTGTAGCCGTTACTTTTGTTATGACAGTAGCCTCAGGGATAACCTGGTTAATTCAGCATTATGTTTTAGATTTGTTCGGCATACCCTATATGCAAACAGTTGCTTTTATTTTAGTCATAGCAGCCTTGGTTCAGTTTGTAGAAATGGTCATTCAAAAGACCAGCCCTACTCTCTATCAGGCTTTGGGCGTTTATCTGCCTCTGATCACGACCAACTGTGCCGTTTTAGGTGTAACAGTTTTGAATATTCAAAGCGATCACAATTTCTTTTATGCTATGGTCAACGGTTTTGCCGCTGCCTTAGGCTTCCTGCTGGCTATCACCTTGATGGCAGGAGTGCGTGAGAAGCTGGAGTTTTCCAATATTCCCAAAAGCTTACAAGGATTCCCCATGGCATTCATCACTGCCGGTTTGATGGCAGTCGCTTTCTATGGTTTCCAAGGCTTGTTTAAAGACTTTTTAGTCTTATAAGGAGGCATGAATTATGATACAGAGTATTGCTTCATTGGGAATTTTAGGAGCAGCTTTTGGAGCCCTCCTGGCTTTTGCCGGAACAAAATTTGCGGTAGAAGTCGATCCTAAGGAAGAAGCCGTTTTAATAGCTCTGCCTGGTGCTAACTGCGGTGCCTGTGGCTATCCCGGTTGTGCCGGCTTTGCAGCAGCTGTGGTCAGCGGTAAGGCTCCCGTCGATGGTTGTCCTGTAGGCGGCCCTTCGGTTGCAGCTAAATTAGGGGAAATTATGGGTCAGGCTGTTGACGGAGATGGTCTGGTCAAAATTGCAGCTCGAATGTGCAGTGGCGATTGTGATATTCGAGGCGATTACCAGAGTATTGATACCTGCCGGGCAGCCCATATCATGGGCGGAGGGGCGCAAGCTTGTGCCTTTGCCTGTTTAGGTTTTGGCGATTGCGTCGCTGTCTGTCCTTTCGATGCCATTCATATGAGCGAAAAGGGCATACCCATCATCGACGAAGAGAAATGTCAAAACTGCGGTAAGTGCATTATCGAATGCCCCAAGAACTTGCTGATCGAGGTGCCCAAAGCATCTGCCGTTCATGTCAACTGTTCTTCCCAGGATACCGGGCCGGATACCAGAAAAACCGGTTGTGCAACCGGTTGCATTGTCTGTGGTATTTGTGAACGAGTCTGTCCTCATGACGCTATTCATGTGGTCAGAGACCCTGCCAATGATAGCTGGCCAAATCCCCGAGGTTTAAGAAATATTGCCATCATAGATTACTCCAAATGTGTAAGCTGTGGTCTCTGTGTAGAAAAATGCCCAACCAAAGCATTGGTTCTACAAGAGGGAAAAGAGCAAGGCTCTCGGGAGGCCCGAGTAGCGGTTCAATAAGTTTAAAATGAAAAGCCCCAGTCTTTGAAGCAAAGTTTAAGCCTCGAAGACTGGGGTTGTTTTTTTTAATTTCTATTTTCCTTTGTTCAATTCCTCTTGGTTAAAACCATAGGGCAGAAGCTCCCTCAAATTGTGTTTGCGTAAAACTCCCTCAGCATTGCCCACAATTATTTCTAAATCTGGGGCAAATTCATAGAGCAGTTGGCGGCAAATACCACAAGGATAGGTAAAATCACCGGAGATGCTGGCTACTGCCATTTTTCGGAATTCTCTTTCACCAGCGCTGATAGCACTGACCAAGGCAGATCTTTCAGCACAGATGGTAGCTCCATAGGAGGCACTTTCTACATTACTGCCGGTATAGACTTCGCCACCTGCAGTCAAAAGCGCAGCCCCTACATTGAATTTGGAATAAGGAACATAGGAATGTTTCGTTTGTTCCTGGGCCAGTTGGAAAAGTTTTTTATCATCCATAGTTTTCACCTCTATCTGAGTTTGAAATGTTTTGGCAAGGGTTTCTCTTAAGTCGTGGCGAAAAATGTAATAGCTTTTAAAAAAGGATGAAAGATATATGATCGATCTTGACAATATAAGTAACCAGCAGACAGAATTTATCAAAACAGAAAATCACATTCCCGTTTATCAGGATGAATTTTGGACGGCCAAACAAAGGCAGATGTCCAGTCTTCATGAGATTTCTTATCGGGCTTGCTTCAAAGGGGAGTTGCCCCATTTTTTTATTGACAAGTATTCCCAAGAAGGGGATGTTATCTACGATCCTTTTGCTGGTCGTGGCACCACTGCTGTGCAAGCCTCTTTGATGGGCAGGCGCTTTATCTCCAACGATATAAACCCTTTGAGTGCAATTTTAGCCGAACCCAGGACAAATCCTCCCAGTTTTGCTGCTGTTGCCAAGCGCTTAGAGCAGATTCCTTTAGATCTTGAGCTGCCTCCTGAAGACGATCAAGACCTCTTGCCCTTTTATCACCCAGAGACTCTCCAAGAGCTAAAAGCTCTGCGCTATTATCTGCAAGTAAAAAGAGCTTCAGGCACTGAGGATATTCTCGATCGCTGGATTCGCATGGTGGCAACTAACCGCCTGACCGGCCACTCTTCTGGTTTTTTCTCTTATTATACAATGCCCCCCAATCTGGCAGTCAGCCCGGAAAGGCAGAAGAAAATAAACCTCAAGTATTCCCACAAAGGCTTTTTATATAAGGATGTTAAAGCCCTGATTTTAAAGAAGACCAAAAGTCTTTTAAAAGATAAACCAGAAAATTGGCCCGGCCTGGGAGGGCAATTTCTCCACAGCGATGCCGCTCAGACCTATGCTATTGCAGACAATTCAGTCAAGCTGATCATTACCTCTCCGCCTTTTTTAGATCAAGTTCAATACGTTAAAGATAATTGGCTGCGCTGTTGGTTTAATCATTTAGACGCTGATCAAATAGAGAAACGGATCACCCATCTCTCTTCTCCGGAAAAATGGAGTCAAGCCATGGGCCAAATTTTTCGAGAATTTTATCGGGTCTTACAACCCGGAGGCATGGGAGCCTTTGAGGTTGGAGAAGTGCGCAAAGGCAAAGTCTATTTAGAAGATTTAGTCCTGCCTGAGCTGATCAAGGCGGACTTAGTACCTCAGGCTCTTTTGATCAACTCCCAAGAATTCAGTAAAACAGCCAATATCTGGGGAGTCAAGAATAACCTCAAGGGCACCAATACCAATCGTATAATTTTGTTTCAAAAAGAATAAAATATAAAGGAGTTGTCACTATGGAAACGATCAATTGGCAAGGCAATATCACATTTCTCTATTACGATGATTTGGCTAGGGCAGACGAGTTCTTCCAAAAAACACTCAATTTAAGCTTAATCCTCGATCAAGGTTGGGCTAAAGTTTATCGCATCTCAGCCGGTGCTTTTTTAGGTGCCGTTGATAAAACCAGAGGTTCAGTTAGAGCCAGCAGCCCCGATGGTGTTTTAGTCGGCTTCGTCGTCCAAAACTTCGATCAAGTTGTGGCTGAGCTGGCTCAAAGGGGAATAGAATTCATCAACCCACCTGCTCAAAACCCTGAAATAGGTATAAAATCAGTTATGTTCTTTGATCAGGAAGGCTATAAATTTGAAGTTCAAGAATTCTTACTGGAGCAAGATATCAAAGAGTTTTATTAAAACCCTTAGTCTAAGCTATAAAGATTGCGATCAAAGACGGTTAGAGACTCGGCACCCGTTTCGGTGATCAGCACCATGTCTTCAACTCGCATGTAGCACTCACCGGGGAACCAAATTTTTGGTTCGACACAAAAGACCATGCCGGGTCGGAGGAGATCGTTTTCGCTGTTGATCAGCCAAGGGTCTTCGTGGACATCGATGCCAATTTGGTGACCGCAGATACCTGTATCTCCATATAGCATCTGTTCGCCAAAGCCCAAATCGGTCACCCTTTCTCTGATCAATCTGTCTATATCAGAGAGTTTGTGTTGAAAGGGTTTAATCTCTTCCAGCATTCTGATCTGACCTTTTTGTAAGGCCCCATAAGCATCCACCACTTTTTGAGGTGGCTCACCTCTATAAAAGCTACGGCCAAAGTCTGAACAGTATCCCTCGATGATAAAGCCAAAGTCAAAAGCAATAGAAGTATTGCCTTTCAAAGGCATTTGCTTAGGGTAACCGATGCGCTCCTGGGCTGAAGGATGTCCCGGCCTGGTGTAGATACAAGCAGCAGGGAAGGAGACATCTGTCGCTCCCAGGGCTTCGCCCTTTTTATGAATGAAGGCCTCTACATCAACGGGAATGCTTCCCTCAATCAATAAAGGTATGGTAGCAGCCATTACTTGATCGGTGATGGCTGCTGCTTTTTTTAGCAGCTGGATTTCTTCACTGTCTTTGATCACCCTTAACTCATCTGTCAGAGTTTCTCCTTTGATTATCTCGAGGGAGCTATCATAATCTTTGAACAGTTGAGCTAAACTATCGTGAGCATCCATGCCGATGGCAATTCTTTGAGCTTTCAGCTCTTGGAAAAAATAATAGGGAAAATGGCTGATAAAAGAAGTGATGATCTTCAGCCCATATTTTTCTAAGCTTGCCTGGTGATGGGGTTGACTGATCAAGAAAGCTTCTCCTTGGGCCGGTATGACCAACAAGTACTCGGCTAAATTCAAACCGCTAAAATAACCTTCACCTTTTAGCATCTTGCTGTAACCGGTGCGCTGGTAGACTAAACTTTGGTCGTTTAATAGATATTGCAGATTGGCTCCTAAAGTGTAGATAGCACAGTCGATCTTTTCTCGATTGAGAATGTTCTGTAGCTTCTCTCTGCGAACCCGACTTTTCATTTTGACCCCTCCAATAATTTTTTCGTTTGTTCTTATTTTCCCATAGTCCGCTAAGATTCCTTTAAATGAAGAAAAAACATAAAAAATTAAAATGTTTATGCTTTTATGCGAAGGATTTTCTCTTTGCCCTTTAGAATATAGAAGGTTGTATAGTCTATTATATTATATATGAGGTGTTTTTATGCGGCCTTCTTGGGACGATTATTTTATGGAAATAGCCAATGTGGTAGCTAAGCGTTCTACGTGTTTACGCAGACAGGTCGGAGCTATTTTAGTCAAGGACCGTCGGATTCTTTCCACCGGCTATAATGGTGCGCCCAGTGGTTTGCTCCACTGTGCCGAAGTTGGCTGTCAAAGGGAACAGGAGAATATTCCCTCCGGTCAGAGACACGAAATCTGTCGGGCAGTTCACGCCGAACAAAATGCCATTATCCAAGCGGCTATTGCCGGTGTCAGTATCGACGGAGCAGTTTGTTACACAACAGCTTTTCCTTGCGTGCTCTGTGCTAAGATGCTGATTAACTGTCACGTCTCAGCTATCTATTATAGCGATGGTTATCCCGATGAATTATCCAAAGCCCTTTTAAAGGAAGCCAAGATACCCTTGATTAAAAGCGATTACCAGGGCTAAAGTTTTGACTAAAAGGATTGTGAAAGACTTCGTTTATATTGTTTACAATTGACAAATTTATCTCCTATGGTATACTCATTCTGATACAAAGGAGTCACTATGAACGCTATTAATTTGACATTTGTAGAGATACTTTTTACATTTGGTACGGCTCTGTTTTTGAGCGTATGTTTTACACCCATTGCTATTAGATTAGCCTTGAAGTTCAACATAGTTGACCAACCAAATCCCAGAAAAACCCATCTCTTACCCGTTCCTTATTTAGGTGGGATAGCAATATATTTAGCATTTTTAGTCGCAGCTACGATTTTTATTCCTATCAGCTCAGAGATGCTCGGTTTATTCATCGGCGGCACAGTCTTGATGATCGTGGGGGCAATAGATGATAAGAAGGATATTTCCGCTCTTTTGCGCCTGGTCATTCAAATCGGCTGTGCTATCTTGGCTGTACGCAGTGGAATTCTCATAGAAGGCATAGGTTTGCCCTTTGTCGACAAATATATAAAATTAAGATTTTTCGGCCCGCCTTTGACTGTGATTTGGATCGTCACTGTAACCAATATTATGAATTTTATCGATGGCCTAGACGGTTTAGCCTCGGGCACAGCTGCAATTTCTGCCATCACCTTGATGGTAGTTGCTTGGCGCATCGATGCCTATGATGTGGTCATCCTATCCCTGGCTTTGGCAGGAGCTTGTCTGGGTTTTCTTTTTTACAATTTTCATCCCGCTAAAATATTTATGGGCGATGCAGGAGCGCTTTTTATCGGCTTCACTTTAGCCTGTCTTTCAGTCAAAGGACCGATGAAAGTAGGTACATTTGCTACCATGTTAGTTCCCTTGATGGCCTTAGGCTTACCCTTAATCGACACCCTGGTGGTTTTTATTAAAAGGATCAAATCGGGTCAATCTCCCATGAAAGCGGATCGGCAACATATTCATCATGTTCTCTACGACAGCGGGCTCAGTCAAAGACAGACAGTCTTGTGGTTATATGCTATTTCTGCCTGTTTCAGCTTTGCTGCCATTGAAGCCAACAATATTCAAGGGCGGATCATTTCCTTGGGAGTTGGTTTTTTAGGACTGATCTTGTTTTTAGTTGCCCGCAGCATGGGTCTTAAAGAGATGTCCGCTGAGACCAAGGATTATAAGGGCGAATTAGCTCGTGAAATTGAAGAAGAACTGAAGCGTCATCGCTGATAAAAAATATGGAGGTGTTCTCTTGCTGGAAGAAGCGAAAATCAATGTACTGACAATCTTTGGCACCAGGCCAGAAGCCATCAAGATGGCTCCCTTGGTCAAGATGATTGAAAAATCGCCTCATTTGAATTCTATCGTCTGTGTTACCGCTCAGCATCGGGAAATGTTGGACCAGGTTTTGCAAGCTTTTGCCATCGAGCCTGATTATGATTTGGATATCATGCAACAAAGGCAAACCCTTTCAGGTGTGGCAATCAGAGCTATCGAAGGCTTGGAAAAAGTCATCATCGATGCCAAGCCTCATTTAATCCTGGTTCACGGAGATACCTTGACCACCTTTATCGGAGCCTTAGCGGCTTACTGGCATCAGATTATGATCGGCCATGTGGAAGCCGGCTTGAGAACCTACGATAAATATTTTCCTTTCCCTGAAGAGATGAATCGTCAATTGACCGGCCGTTTAGCTGACTTACACTTTTCGCCTACTCCTCTTTCCAGAGAGCATCTGCTCACCGAGAGGATCCCGGCAGAAAAAATCTTTGTCACAGGCAATACCGTCATAGATGCTTTGGCCTATACAGTCGATCAGGATTATATCTTCAGTCAGGAAATCTTAAACACTTTAAAAGACGAGCCCTATTTGATTACAGTGACTGCTCATCGGCGGGAAAATTTAGGCGAGCCTATGGAGCGGATAGCCTCAGCCGTCAAGCGTTTGGCTGAAAATAACCCTCAAGTTAAAATGGTCTGGCCGGTTCATAAAAACCCAGCCGTCATGGAAATAGCTCACAGAAAACTGGGCAATTTAGCCAATGTCCATTTGATCGAACCTCTTGACCCCAGTGATATGCACAATCTGATGGCTCAGAGCTATCTTATCTTGACCGATTCCGGTGGCATTCAAGAAGAAGCACCTGCTTTAGGAAAGCCGGTTTTGGTCATGCGCGATGTGACTGAAAGACCGGAAGCCGTAGCAGCCGGAACAGTTTTACTGGTAGGTACAGATGAAGAGCTGATCGTCAGCAAGACGACCGAGCTTTTACATGACCAAGAAGCCTATGCTCAAATGCAGAGAGCCGTCAATCCTTATGGGGATGGTCAGGCCAGCAGGCGGATCGTCGAAGCCATCGAATACGCTTTCTTGAAGAGGAGCAGCCCGCCGGAGCCTTTTACCGGAGAGGGTAACTGATGCCCGACCAACTCAAAGAATACTGGCAGCTCTGGCAAAAATACGCCAAGGCAATTTTAATTATTACTGCAATGACTGCTTTTCCGGCAATTTTTGTGCAACCCTCGGTAGCTATTGGGGCACTTCTAGGCGGATTTGTAGCCTTGCTCAACTTTCGGCTTTTGGCCATCAGTGTCCAACAATCGGTAGAATTACCCGTTGATAAAGCCAGACTTTTCGCTATTTCTCGTTATCTGATCAGGTTTCTTATCACCTTGATTTTGTTTGGGGTTTTGCTTTTGAGAAAGGATTTGGGACCGGCTGCTTTGATTGGCGCCCTCCCTCCGTTTTTTGCAATTAAGATAACTCTTTTCTTAGAAGCTTTAATAAAACATCTATCTTTATACGTTGACAAAAGAAATAATGAAAGGAGGTAGAGTTTTTGGGAAATTTAGAAATCAATGGACCTCGAATACTCTTTCGGGTTTTCGGATATCCCATAACCGAAACCATCACAAACCAATGGCTTGTCATGGTTTTAATCATAGCCTTAGCCTATTGGGTGACGCGGAATTTGCAGAAAACGCCTAAAGGCAAACAGCATATAGCCGAACTTTGGGTCTCCACGGTACAGAGCTTAGTTCAACAGGCTATGGGTGCCAAAAACATGTGGTTCGCTCCTTATATTGTTGCTTTAATACCTTTTATCTTTTTTAGCAATGTATTGGGTTTGGTGGGTTTAAGACCTCCGACAGCTGATTTAAATACGACTTTAGCCTTATCCATGTTGACTGTTTTTATGTTTCACTATTACAGCATCAAGTTCAATGGTATCGTCGCTTATTTAAAGGGCTATCTCGATCCTTTTGCCCTATTTCTGCCAATCAATATTATCGGCGAATTGAGCAGACCCGTTTCTTTATCCTTCCGTCTCTTTGGTAATCTCTTTGGCGGAAGCGTTATCATGAGTTTGGTCTATTTTTTACTGCCGGTTTTTTTGAGAGTGGCAGTGCCCATTCCGTTTCACATCTATTTCGACATTTTCTCCGGAGGTATTCAAACCTTCATCTTTGCCATGTTGACCATGGTCTTCATTGCTAATGCCGTTGGCGATTAAAATTTTAAATTATAATTAAGCTGTGCTAAACACAGAAATTTGAAAGGGGTATTCTCTCATGAATGAAACTTTAATTCTTGGTCGTTCCATCGTTTTGGCCGCATCCGCCTTAGGAGCCGGTATTGCTTTAACAGCAGGTTTTGGTCCTGCTATCGGACAAGGCTATGCAGCCGGTAAAGGAACTGAAGCTGTCGGTCGTCAACCTGAAGCCCGAGCTGACATCACTCAAACCATGCTTTTAGGTCAGGCTGTAGCTGAAACTACAGGTATTTATTCTTTGCTGGTAGCATTGATTTTAGTCCTGTTAAACCCACTCGTCGGACTTGTAGGCTAAACTAATGAATTGCTAAGTGTATTTAGCATTTAGTTTTACTGAATCCAAGAGGAGGTTACCATGGATTATAAACCCATGATCGATATTTCAGGGGATACAATATTTACGATCATCAACTTTTTGATTCTGCTGGTAGTCCTTTATAAGATTCTTTACAAACCGGTCGTCGAGATGATGACCAAAAGGGAAGAAGAGATATTGAACGCAGTCAGCGGCGCCTCTCAAGACAGAGAAGCAGCTCTGCAAATGAAGGCCGAATATGACCAATTGTTGGCCAGTGCCCGCGGTGAAGCTCAGCAAATCATGACCAGAGCCCACCGGCAAGGTGAAAACATTGTTCAGGATGCCCATCAAAAGGCAGAACAAGATGCCAACGATATCATCGCCAGAGCTCACGTTGAAATCCAAACTGAACGAGAACAAGCCTACGAACAGCTGAAAGGTGAAGTTGTAGGTTTAGCTTTGGCTGCCAGTGAAAAACTCTTAGGAGAGAAAATGGACAGCGAAACTAACAAACGCTTGGTTCAAGAATATATTAACAGCAGGGGAGACGATTAGATGAAAAACGGTGTTGCTGCTAAACAGTATGCCTCCGCTATCTATCAAGTCTCAGCTGAACAGGGAGCCATCGAGGAAATCATGGGGCAGTTGCAAACGATTGCCACTTTGTTAAAGGAATCTGATCAAGTCAGGCTCTTTTGGCAGCATCCTCAAATCAAACCTGCCGCTAAAATAGAAGCGGTCAAAGAATTGACTAAAATGGAATTTCTACCCACCACCGAGAAGTTTATCAATCTTCTTTTGAGGAAGGGTCGAAACGATATCTTAGATGAAATTTTGGTGGATTTCAGAAAACTACAACTGGAAGAACAAGGTGTCTTGGTTGTCAAGGTTTCTACAGCTCAGCCATTGCAAGAAGAGGAAGAAAAAAATCTCTTGACCAAGCTGAAAGAAGAACACCAAAAGGAAATTCTGTTGGAAAAAGAAGTGCTCCCCCACTTGTTAGGCGGCATACGCATCCAGATAGAAGATACTGTTTATGACAGTACAATCCGCCGGCGTTTGGATAAGATGCGCGAGGTTTTATTGCCTCAGTTCCGTTAACTTTGGCAAAGTTTCATAGATCGGATCAAAACAATAAAGGAAAACCAAAAGAACGGAGTGACTTGAATGCACTTAAAACCCGAGGAAATTAGCGCGATTCTGTTACGCCAAATTAAAGGATATGAAGAAAAACTGGCTGTTGAAGAGGTTGGTACCGTTTTAACAGTCGGTGATGGTATTGCGCGTATATACGGATTGAATAATGCCATGGCCGGAGAACTCTTGCAGTTTGAAAACGGCGTTTATGGCATGGTTATGAACTTAGAAGAAGAAAGCGTCGGTTGTATTCTGTTAGGCTCAGAAGAAGATATTCAAGAAGGCCAAACAGTCAGAGGAACCCGTCGCGTCATGTCGGTCCCCGTAGGTGATGCATTGATAGGTCGGGTTATCAACGCAGTGGGAGAACCAATTGACGGCAAAGGGCCGATTGAAACCGAAGTTTTTAGACCTATAGAATTATTGGCTCCCGGCATCATCGACCGTCAGCCTGTTTTTGAATCATTGGCGACCGGTTTAAAAATAGTCGATTCCATGACCCCCATCGGTCGTGGTCAAAGAGAACTGATTATCGGAGACCGGGGCACAGGCAAAACTGCTCTGGCTGTGGATGCTATCATCAACCAAAAAGGTAAGGATGTAATTTGTATCTATGTGGCCATTGGTCAAAAAGCCTCCAGCGTTGCCCGAGTCATCAAAAAACTGGAAGACTTTGGCTCCATGGACTACACAATCGTAGTCAACGCTTCAGCCAGCGAACCGGAAGCTCTGCAATTTATTGCACCTTATGCCGGTTGTGCCGTCGGAGAAGAATTCATGTTCAATGGCAAGCATGTTTTAATCGTCTACGATGATCTATCCAAACATGCAGTCGCTTACAGAACAGTTTCCTTGCTTTTACGCAGACCTCCCGGCCGAGAAGCTTTCCCCGGTGATGTCTTCTATTTGCACTCTCGTCTTTTAGAAAGAGCAGCAAAATTGTCTGACGATCTTGGCGGAGGCTCCTTAACAGCCTTGCCCATAGTCGAGACTCAAGCCGGCGACGTTTCCGCTTATATCCCCACCAATATCATCTCGATTACAGACGGCCAAGTCTTCTTGGAAAGTGACCTCTTCTTTGCCGGTCAAAGACCTGCCATGAACGTAGGTATTTCCGTCTCCCGAGTAGGTGGAGACGCTCAAATCAGAGCGATGAAACAAGTTGCCGGGCGGATGAAAGCAGAATTAGCTCAATACAGAGAATTGGTCAGCTTTGCTCAATTTGGTTCAGATTTAGACGAAGAAACAAAATTCCGTTTAAATCGTGGAGCCAGAATGACCGAACTTCTGATCCAAGGGGAAAATGTTCCCATGTCAGTAGAAGAGCAGGTTGTTTCCATCTATACAGCCGTCAACGGTCATTTAGACGAGTATTCCCTCGATAGAGTCCAGCCCTTTGAGCGAGACTTCTTAGCCTTTGTCAGAGACCAGCATCCTGAGATTTTGCAGAATATCACTGAAACAGAAAGCCTGACCGATCAAAACCGAGACGCTTTGGAAAAGGCGATCAAAGACTTTAAAGCCATCTTTGGTGTGGCTTAAGGCTATGGGAAGGAGGTATTCCCGTGGCTAAGGGTATTAGAGAAATGCGTCGGCGCATACAAAGCGTCAGCAGTACCGAACAGATTACCAAGACCATGCAAATGGTCTCTGCTGCCAAATTGCGCCGTGCCGAAACTGTAGCTTATCAGGCTCGTGATTATACAGATGCTGTTATTTCTGTGGTCAACAGAGTCTTAAGCCAAATCGACCCAATCGATATTCCCCATCCTTTTTTAGAAAAAAGAGAGGGTGGAAAGACTGCCATCGTAGCCATCACTTCCGATCGAGGCTTGTGTGGCGCTTTCAACGGCAATTTAGTCAGGGCAGCTTTAGAGGAATATGAAAAAGAAAAAGACAATGGTGCCAGTATTTTAATGCTGGGTAACAGAGGGGTAGACTCATTGCGCCGTTTGAATATCCCCATGCTTCACGAAGGACGTGATGTAGGTGATATGGCCAATGTTTTGACTCTGCGCCAAATAACCCCGATTATCGAACGCTTATGGCGGGAAGAGGGTTATGGCCAGCTCAAGGTGGTCTATGCCTATCACACTACGGCTATCAGTTATGATGTCAGAGTTTTAGATATCTTGCCCTTCGTCAATGCAGAAAAAGACGATAAAACCAGTGATCAATACTTATTTGAACCAGGCGCAGAGGCAGTAGTATCATCCTTGCTTCCATCCTATTTGGAGGCCAGCCTCTTTAAAGCCCTGTTGGAAACCAAAGCCAGTGAACATGGTGCCCGGATGGCTGCCATGGACAATGCATCTCGTAATGCAGCCGATATGATCAAGCGTTTGACTCTGGAGATGAATAGCTTGAGACAGACTGCTATTACCAATGAGCTCTTGGAAATCATCAACGGTGCTGAGGCGCTGAAAGGATAAAACCTTTAAATTTACAACAAGGAGGAATACTATGTCTTTAGGGTATGTTACTTCGGTTATCGGACCTGTCATCGACGCTCGTTTTGACGACGGTCAACTGCCGAAAATCACCCATGCTTTGAGAATTATTCCGCCTAACACTGAGCAAGTCATTGTTGCTGAAGTTGCTCAGCATTTAGGTGATAATACAGTTCGCTGTGTCGCTCTTTCCAGCACTGACGGTTTGATCAGAGGCTGTAAAGTTGAGGACACAAAAGCTCCCATCACAGTTCCCGTTGGCCTTTCTACTCTGGGTAGAGTCCTAAATGTTTTGGGAGAGCCCATCGACTTAAAAGGTGAAGTTGAAACTGAGAGCTTTTTACCTATTCACAGACCCGCCCCTTCTTTGATGGACCAATCTGTTTCCACCGATATTTTGGAAACAGGTATCAAAGTCATTGACCTGATTTGTCCTTATCCTAAGGGAGGAAAAATTGGTCTCTTTGGCGGTGCCGGGGTTGGTAAAACAGTTTTGATTCAAGAATTAATCAGAAATATCGCTACTGAACATGGTGGTTATTCAGTTTTCGCCGGAATCGGCGAACGCAGCCGTGAAGGTAATGATCTTTATTTGGAGATGACAGAATCTGGCGTCATCGATAAGACCTGTATGGTCTTCGGCCAGATGAACGAGCCTCCCGGAGCAAGGCTGAGAGCCGGTTTGACCGGTTTGACCATGGCCGAGTATTTCCGCGATGAACTGGGCCAAGACGTCCTTTTCTTCGTCGATAATATGTTCCGCTTTGTCCAGGCTGGTTCAGAAGTTTCTTCTCTTTTAGGACGTATGCCCTCAGCGGTTGGCTATCAGCCTACCTTGGCTACTGAATTGGGAGAAATTCAAGAGAGAATCGCTTCCACCAATAAAGGCTCCATCACCTCCATCCAGGCAATTTATGTACCTGCTGATGACTATACAGACCCAGCACCCGCCACTCTCTTTGCTCACTTGGATGCTACCACCAACTTAGATCGTGGTTTGGCAGCTCAGGCAATTTTCCCGGCTGTTGACCCTTTGGATTCCAGTTCTAAGTACTTAGACCCGAGAATCGTCGGGGAGGAGCATTACCGAGTAGCTCGCGGTGTTCAGCAGATTTTGCAACGCTATAAAGAGTTGCAGGA
>LSQX01317383.1_pt1 | contig 28441 bp, 24 predicted proteins | sample 654561 | NCBI WGS metagenome assembly LSQX01 (sample SAMN04489861, study PRJNA283612) | anaerobic digester metagenome | isolation source: 4 biogas reactors fed with cattle manure at either 37C or 55C with and... | place: Denmark: Kongens Lyngby | collected 2014
CTGGCCTCGGTATAACGGTAGGCAGCCGGCGGATCACCATCACGGGAGCCAAAGTTACCGTGTCCGTCCACCAGCGGCTCACGCATGGAAAAGTCCTGCGCCAGTCTTACCAGTGAATCGTAAACTGCAGCATCTCCATGCGGATGAAAGCGGCCTAGCACATCGCCAACTGTGGTCGCGCATTTTCTATAAGGCTTGTCATGAGTGAAACCCTGAGTATACATTGAATAGAGTATGCGGCGATGCACCGGTTTCAAACCATCCCTCACATCCGGCAGAGCGCGGTCAGTAATAACGCTCATCGCATAATCGATAAAAGATTTGCGCATTTCCTGTTCCAGTTTAACCGGTATTACCTCATTGTCCGGGTTCTGAAATGCCTCATCTATTCCTTTTTCTTTCAGTGCGTAATTGTTTTTATCTTCAGGCTTTTCTGCCATATATTTCCTCCCTGATAATTAAATACACATCCCATTTATTGTACCATAGTCCACAGCCGGAAAAGCGGTCTAAGCATTGAAAACAGCTAATAATTACCCCCTTTTACCGCCATCTCAGAGGCAGGCAGCTGAATGCTTTTTATGAGCCGCAATATGCCCCCTGAATTGAGCTTTCAGAGGGGGTTTTTCTTGATTTTTGTGAAGGAACGGGGGAAAGCTTGCCGGGTAGGTGAGGTTTTCTCGATTACAAGAAGGCTTCTTTTCATATTTGTCCCCGGCAGAACATATCTATGGATATCTATCAGCCGTCCGGATAGCTGACTGATGGCAGATTTGGCGCTGTCTGTTTCCTCATCAGCCAGACCTTTCATCGCCAGAAAAACTCCGCCCGGCCTGACCAAGGGCAGGCAAAGCTCAACTAATCGCGGCAACGCCGCTACCGCCCGCGCTGTGACAATGTCAAAGGAGTCGCGATAACGACTGTCTCTGCCTGCTTCCTCCGCTCGCATCCATATTGCTTGAATGCCGGTTAATTCCAATTTTTTAATTGTCTCCGTCAAAAAATCAACCCGTTTTTTCTGAGAATCCAGCATAAGCACTTCCAGTTGCGGGCGCGCTATTTTGAGCGGCAGAGCGGGAAACCCCGGGCCGGAACCGACATCCGCCAGCGACAATCCGCTTTCCTTCTTGTCAATGATTGGCAGCAGCAGCCAGCTGTCGAGCAAATGCTTAAGCCCCAGATCTTCCGCTTCAGTAATATTAGTAAGATCCATTACCCGGTTCTTTTCCAACAGATGGGCGATAAAGCTGAACAATTTTTCTTCCTGCTCAGTAAAAAGACTCAGCCCTGCTCTTTGTGCCGCTTCTTGGACCCATTTTTTATATTCAGAAGATAATATGAAGGCTGACATTTTGGTACTGCGCCCTCCTTTGTGTTGAACCACTCATTCTTTGCTTCCGGGCTGAAATATGATTACTGATCCTTTGTCCATTAAGTTCACTTCTGATCTATTTTCTGTCCGGCATACATTATTGCACTTTTTTTTCTGCTTCTGCCCGTCTCTTGCTTGCTTCCAGCCACACTAAGAGCACCTGAACATCAGCGGGGGACACTCCGGAAATACGGCTGGCCTGTCCAACAGAAGATGGCTGCCTTGAGTTGAGTTTTTGTACAGCTTCCAGCCGTAAACCGCGGATAGCACTATAGTCAAATTTTGATGGCAGGGATTTCGTCTCAACTTTACGAAAACGTCTGACTCTGTCCTCTTCCATACGAATATAGCCTTCGTATTTAATATTAATCTCCATTGTAGAGATCACATAATCAGGCAGCTCCGGGCGCTGAGCATCGAGCGCTGCTAAATCGCTATAACTGAGTTCCGGACGCTTAAGCAGTTTAGCCAGTGAAGCGGGTTCGCGCAAAGGGCTGCTGCCATGGCCTAGCAAGAAGGTGTCCGTCTCTTCTTCCGGCAGCAATATTACCCTTTCCAGACGCTCTGTTTCTGCTTCGATCATCTCCTGCTTTGCTTTAAACTTCAGCCATCTTTCCTTACTGATAAGGCCAATCTCATAGCCAAGAGGTGTTAACCTCCGGTCAGCATTGTCCTGACGCAGGACCAGTCTGTATTCCGCGCGTGAAGTCATCATGCGGTAAGGCTCGTTCGTGCCGCGAGTGACCAGATCATCGATCAAGACGCCGATATATCCCTGCGAGCGGTCAATAATGATTGGCTCTTTGCCTGTCAGTTTTCTTGCGGCATTTATGCCGGCGATGAGACCTTGTCCTGCCGCCTCTTCATAGCCGGAAGATCCGTTGATCTGACCTGCCAGATAGAGGTTCTCAATTCGCCTGGATTCTAAAGACAGATGTAATTCGGTCGGGTCGACAGAATCATATTCGATAGCGTATGCTACCCGCATCATATGAGCGCCCTCCATGCCGGGTATGGTCTTGAGCATTTCGTGCTGGACATCTTCGGGCATGCTGGACGAGAGACCGGAAGCATACATCTCTTCGGTATCAAGGCCTGTCGGCTCTAAAAATACGTGATGTCTTTCGTGCTCCGGGAATTTGACATATTTATCTTCAATTGAGGGGCAATAGCGAGGACCGATGCCCTCAATTTTGCCTGAAAAAAGAGGCGAACGCTCAATATTCTCAAGTATTACTTTCTTTGTATCTGCTGTCGTCCAAGTCAGATAGCAAGGAATCTCTGCCTTGGGCTTCCAGTTAGGATCAGCCTCGTTTTCATAAGAGAACGGTTTGGCTGCGGTGTCAGGCGGCTGAATGCCGCATTCTTGAAGGCAGAGCGTCCTCTTGTGCAGCCTGGCGGGTGTCCCCGTCTTGAATCTTTGGATAGTGTGCCCCAGCTCTAGCAAGGTATCCGAAAGGCCGATGGCCGGAAATAGCGAATCCGGCCCTGATGAATAGATAGCCTCACCTATGATTACTTTGCTGTCAAGGAAGGTGCCTGTCGCCAGAATACACGCCTGACATTTGTAGATCGCGCCTGTACGTGTCTGCACGCCGACTATTTTGGGAAGAGACCATGTTTCAGGCACATTTTCAGTTGTCTTAAGCCCCGATGCAGAATCTGCTTTCTCATATTTTTTATCGACAAAACTTTTTGGGGGATAATTTTCCGGGGTACTGTCAGCTGAAATGACTCCTTCCCAAATCAGGTCAACTACTTCCTGCTGGAGAAGATCCAGTCGCTCTTGTTGCTCCAGAGCATGCTTCATGCTGCGCTGATATCCTACGCGGTCAGTCTGAGTGCGCGGTGACATAACAGCAGGCCCCCTAGAAGCATTCAACATGCGATACTGGATCATCTGCGCGTCAGCAATTTTGCCCATTTCACCGCCCAAGGCGTCAATTTCGCGCACAAGCTGACCTTTAGCCGTGCCGCCGATACTGGGATTGCAGGGTAGGTTAGCCAAGCTGTCCAGGGTCATGGTGAAAAGTATAACTTCATGCCCTAATCTTGCTGCCGCCAAAGCAGCTTCACAGCCGGCGTGGCCGGCGCCGACCACAGCAATATCACAGCTGCCCGCAAGCCAGGCGCCTTCAACATTTAATGCTTGATTAAAGGATGACATATCTAATGTGAACCAATCTATTTGCCGACGCAAAAACGTGAGAACAGTGTATCAACCAAACTTATATCAATGCTGTCTCCTGTCATCTCTGCCAGATATTCCGCTGCCTGACGCAGGCTGGCTGCCGCCAGATCGAGCGTAAGACCTCTGCCAATACCTTGAGCAGCTTGATCTAATTCCAATGCTGTATTTTCTAGCAGATTTTGGTGTCTCTCGTGTGTTATCAATGTTTCTTGATCATACCGGTGTTCCAAATTTTGTAAATGATCTTTTATTTGCTTGCGGATCAGTTCCGTACTCTCCGGCCGGTGAATGGAAAATCTGACAATCTCAATATTTCTGAGGAGCTCTTTGAGCGCAGCCTCGATATTTTCAGAAGATCCTTTATCGTCCTTGCCTAATACGATCACAATATCTTTCCCTGCAGCCAAAAGCTGCAGAATTTCTGCAGTCTCTGCTTCGAAATCCCCTCCTTCAGGATAAGGCGGGGAAATCATCCAGAAAAGCAAATCCGCTTCAGCATGAGCCAGGCGCGCTCGGCGCACTCCCTCTCGTTCAACGATATCATCGCTGGTCTGGGTCAAGCCTGCTGTGTCAGTTATATGCACCAGATAACCATCTACAATAATGCGCTCTTCGATCAAATCCCGGGTTGTGCCGGGAATCGAGGTTACAATCGCCTTGTCCTCGCCGACAAGACTGTTGAGCAATGTTGATTTACCGGCATTGGGTCTGCCCGCGATAGCTACTCTTAAACCTTCACGGACTATCTTGCCTCTGCCATAGCCGGAAGCCAGCTGCTTTACTTTGGCGCTTTCTTCTGAGATATCAGCCGCTAATCTTTCCAGAGTGGGCGGGGTCTCTTCCAATTCCGGAAATTCCAAAATCATTTCCACCCGGGCCATCAGCAGATAAAGACTGTCAGCCCTTTCTCTGATCTTGCCGGAAAGCCGGCCTTTCAGCTGGTTGTAGGCTGACTGCACCTGGCGGCCGGCCTCGGCGCCGATAAGATCCATGACAGCTTCAGCCTGAGATAGATCCATCTTGCCATTTATAAAAGCCCTTTTGCTGAATTCACCGGCTTCAGCCAGCCTGGCACCCTCTTGAACTAGGGATTCCAGAATTGCCTGCTTCACGGCAGTACCGCCGTGACAGCTGATTTCAAAAACATCTTCGCCGGTATAAGAGTGCGGTGCGATAAAGCGGCTGAGAACAACCTGATCTAAATCAGCCCAGGAGCCGACAGCCGTCGTGTATCCGTCCATCTCAGATGGTTTAATCGCAGTTATGGGATAAGGACGAAATAAAACGTCACAGTAATATGCGGCATCCGGCCCTGATAAACGCAGTACCGCCAATCCACTCGTCCCCGGCGGCGTCGATATTGCTACGATAGTGTCAAATATCGTATCAGTTATCGTCGAATTCTCCATCCCAATATTCTTCTTTCTCATCAGCAGGACCGGCGTCATCATTCTCAGGTGCAATGACTACATAGCGCGTTGGTTCATAGCCTTCACTCCAGGTTGTTATACCCTGATAATCTGAGAGAGCGAGATGAATTTTTCTTCTTTCAGCGGGATTCATAGGCTTAAGCCGTATTTTTTTATTCTCATTCAATGCGCGCTCAGCAGTCCGGAAAGCCATGTCGCGCAATTTTTTATCGCGGCGCTGTCGGTATCCGCCAATATCTACAACCACTCGTACATGGTCTTCTGTATTGCTGTTTGCAACCAGATTAGTTAGATACTGTATCGCATCTAAAGTCTCGCCTCTGCGCCCAATAGCGGCGCCCAGATCTTCGCCTTCAACTTCGAAGTGCAGATTTTGCTCTTCATCGAGCCAGGAAGAAATGCGTCCGTGCATCCCTAGACCGCTTAGTACGACCTGAAGATAGTCCAGGGCAGTATTCTCAGCATTGTCAATATCAATTTCTTCTGATTTGGTTTTTTTATCTGCAATACGGACAGCATTTTCTTCACGACGAGTCTTCGCCGCTGTTTGCTCAGCTAAATCCAAGTCATCCAAGTCGTCGCCGGCATCATCCTCCGGCGCAAAATCATCTGTACCGTCTCCATCCCCGTAATAGACTCTAATCCGGGCGGGTTTCTTGCCAAAGCCCAGAAGACCTCCACTTTCCCCTTCATCCAATACTTCAATTGCTACATCATCAGCACTGAGTTTCAATTCAGCCAGAGCTTCAGAAATAGCTAAATCAACAGTTTTTGCTGTTTTTTCAATAAAGCTACCCATCCTATAGGCCTCCTAAGCGGAGAGACTAAATTTTTAGCCCTTTCCGCGTTTTTTCTTCTTTTTCCCTCCAGCCTTCTTAGCAGCTTTTTGTGGTTGTGCCGCAGTTTTTTGCGGCAACTCTCCATTTTGAGCCGTATCTTTCGCAGTATTCGGCAAAAGCGCAGCATCAGCTTGCTCTGCCAATATGACACGGGCGGGTTTAATATACATCTCATAACTGATCCAGGATTGTGCAATGAAAACCAAGTTAGATGTCACCCAGTAAAGACCCATGGCCGAAGGCATTGTAAATACCGTGAAAATCATCAGAACAGGCATGAAGTACTGCATGTACTTCATTGTTTTCTCTGAGGGGTCAGCCTGTTGCTGCCCGGCTTTGGCCGGGTTGCTCTTTGCCCGCTCAAGTTCCTCTTTTGTGAGAGGCTTGCGCAAGACATTAAGTCGTGACATTCTCATATTGAGCGTCATGGTTATGATGGTAAGAATTGGCAGGATAATAAGCGGCAGCTCAATTTTCCAATTGTCGCCAAACCAGTCAAGGGGATTATATGAGGGGACCCTGCCAAGGTCCATACCCAGAAAATTTGTGTTAATTATCTGGTCAGGACGTATCCATCCTTGACCGACCGATTCTGCCAGTGCACTGGCATTGTTCTTCAGAATATTGATTATGGACAAGTCATTTTGGGCTATCGAGGTTAAGGCATTTTCACCAAGCAAACCTTTACCAATCAGATACTCTGCAATCTTCGTGATATTCTCTACTGACACCTGACCCACATATTGCAAGGGAGCGCGGATAATGCGCCAAATCGGCCAGATTATGATCAGAGGAATAATCGATGATAAACAGCCGGCACCCATCGAGACTCCTGTCCTCTTCATCAGAGCAGAGCTCTCTTGTTGTTGTCTCTGGGGGTCATCTGCAAAGTGGCGCTTGATATCATTTAACGCCGGCTGCAGAAATTGCTGTTTGAGCATATTGCGCTGAGATTTAAGACGCAGGGGTACCAATAGAGAGTTGACAGCAAGTGAGAAGAAAATAATTACCAAACCATAATTGCCGATAACATAATACAGCCAGCTCAGTATTGCTCCAAATAAAGTATACAGCGGATTAAGCATTCTTAGTACCACCTAACATTATGAAATTCTCCCGTATCTTTGTTACTTATAATTCAATATTTTAAGTCGACGATTTGGACATGTCCTGACGGTTGTGCCAGAAGTGCCATTCATCTAACGAAGGGGATCATATCCGCCTTTATTAAATGGATTACAGCGAACAATGCGCCAAATCGAACGGATCCCTCCGCCAAAAGGGCCATAACAGTGAATTGCTTCTACTGCGTATTGTGAACAGGTTGGCAAAAAGCGACAACGGCCCATAGAGACAGGCGAACGGCCTCTTTGATACAGACGAATTGCGCTAATCATCATGTTGCCTAACCAAACACCAAAAGAGCGCTTGGGCGCATCCAGGTTTTGATTCTGCATAGATTCACCGGAGCTTTGGCTGCAAGTGTTAGTTTTACAGCTAACTTTGGCCACTAGAATTATCCTCCAATGCAAGCTTGGCTTTGACTATCATATCATGAAGCTCTTTGCGAAGGCTATGAAAATCAGGCGGATTCGTTTTCATTTTTCCTACCAGAATTATATCAGTTCCGGGTTTAATCTTTAGCCCGGATAATCTCATAGCTTCACGCAGAAGTCTCTTTATCCTGTTGCGTTCTACTGCCGTTTTAATTCTACGGCTGACCGTGTAACCGACACGAGGAACGTCCTGATTCCCTCTATGCTTGTAATGCATTATTATATAATCGCCTCTTATGATCTTACCTTGTCGGTAAGTTGTCGAGAAATCGCGGTTGGCTTTGATAGTCGGATACGGTTTATTGCTTGTCATGAAAAAAAAGACCACATCTCCTGCGGCCTTAATGCGAGAGTCTCTTTCTTCCCCTCAATCGCCTTCTGGCAAGTACTTTTCGACCTGAGGCGTTACGCATCCTTTTGCGGAAGCCGTGTTCTCTTTTCCGCTGACGTTTCTTTGGCTGATAAGTCATCTTAGGCATAATTTACTCCTTTCGCATTCCGTCCTTCATCTATACACATCGGCTTTGCGAGGTATTCTCAATCAGGCTGTCACCTACATTCTATATAAAAGGGAAACAGCTTGCCAATTATACTCACGATAATGGTTCTCTGTCAAATATAAGCACCCAATTCAAGACCACAAAACAATAATATTGACCCCTCCAGTTTGTGTTGGAGGGGTCCGGATACTGTTAAAATAAGTATAGATATTAAAGATCTAAAATCCGGTCTCGTTCCGAAATTATAGGATAGCCTGAGTAATCAACGGCAAAACTGTCCTTAAGATAAAAAGTGCCGCCAGAATATACATTGTGATTGAAACACTCTTTGCTTTACCGCTGAGGACTTTTAAGATTACATATGAGACCATGCCGAAAACGATACCTTCAGCTATGCTGTATGCAAAAGGCATCATCACAATAGTCAGGAAAGCCGGAATCGCCTCCGTGTAGTCTTCGGTTAAGTCGATTTCTTTAATGGGGCTCATCATGAAGAGTCCTACCATGACCAGAGCCGGAGCAGTTGCCTGAGATGGAATAATACCGATAATCGGATAGAAGAAAAGGGAAAGCACGAACATGCCTGCCGTCGTCAGAGCTGTAAGACCGGTACGCCCGCCTTCAGCTACCCCTGCAGCAGATTCTACATAGGTTGTAACTGTACTGGTACCCAATGCGGCGCCGGCAACGGTGCCGATTGCATCGGCAGTCAGAGCTCGATTAGCGCGCGGCAGTTTGCCTTCCTCGTCTAACATATTTGCTTTGGAAGCTACGCCAATCAAGGTGCCAATAGTATCAAATACATCGACGAACAGGAAAGTAAATACTGCTATGACCATCTTCCACGTAAGAATATTACTCCACTCGAATTGGAATGCTACATTTGACAGTGATGGGGGCAAGCTGAAAACACCTGTGGGGAGGTCGGTTATGCCCATAATCATACCGATTACAGTGGAAGCGAGAATCCCGATTAACAGGGCACCGCGCACTTTATAGGCGTAAAGCACTCCAATAATAATCAAGCCAATCATTGTCAGCAGGACTCCCGGAGACGTCAAATTTCCCAACGACAAAACGGTGTCCTCGTTAGATACTACCAGTCCGCCATTGATCAAACCGATAAGACAGATAAAGAGACCAATACCGACGGAAACAGCTTTCTTCAGTGTCATGGGAATTGAGTTGAAAATCTTTTCTCGTACCCCCACAAAGGAAAAGAGAAGGAATATCACTCCTTCAATTAGAACCGCGGTTAAAGCAAATTGCCAGGTCACGCCCATTCCGATAACGACTGAATAAGTAAAATAAGCGTTTAAACCCATGCCCGGAGCGAGCGCGAAGGGCAGCTTTGCATATAGCGCCATAACCAGGGTCGCAATCAGGGAAGACAGGATAGTTGCGGTGAAAACACCACCCCTGTCCATCCCGGCATCAGCTAGAATGTTGGGGTTAACAGCAATAATGTAGGCCATAGTCATAAAGGTAGTGATACCTGCCATGACTTCAGTTCTTACTGTAGATCCATGTGCTTTTATCTGGAAAAAGCGATCCAAAAAGCCACCATCTTTTTCAGTGGTCTCATTCTTCGACATACAAACCTCCTCAAGTCCTCTGCCTTTTTCTGTTGCAAAACAACATGAAAATTGTACCATAACATACGATTTTCGTGGGACAAAACTAAGAATTAGACTAAATTTTCCTCATTGCCAAAAAAAAATACGTTTTATCTCGGGCAAAGTTGTGCTTTTTGACTGCAAGAACTTACTGTTGCTGCGACTATTTCGTATGTCTGAAGCAATAGGGTATAATGCATTGTGTATTGAGGCGTTATTTTGATGCCCTTGATACTTGTGGAAGCGATTCCAAATATTGTCTGGGAGAGAAAAAACATGCTTGATCTGGTCATGATACGAAACAATCCGGAGATAGTGGCAGATAAACTGGCGCGCAGAGGATTCGAAGTCGATTTTACGGATTTCCTAAAGGAAGATGAAAAGAGACGGGCGCTCATTTATGAAAATGAGCAGTTAAAAGCTGAACGCAACAAAACTTCAGCAGAAATTCCTCAGCTCAAACGACAAGGAAAAGATACAGCTGCCTTGATGGAGCGAATGCGTGAGGTTGGAGAAAAAATAAAGGCGAATGACGAAGTCTTAATCAAAATGCAAAGTGCTCAAGATGACTTCCTGGCCTCCCTGCCCAATCTTCCGGCCGATGATGTTGTCTCCGGAGGCAAAGAAAACAATCAGGTAGTATCCTACTTTAAGGAAAAGCCCGTTTTTGATTTTTCTCCTAAGCACCATGTCGATTTAGTAACTGATTTGGGCATGATAGACTACCCGCGGGGAGCCAAGCTCGGCGGTACAGGCTTCTGGATTTATCGAGGCGACGGAGCCCGGCTGGAATGGGCTTTGCTTAACTATTTCGTGACACAGCATTTAGCTGACGGTTATGAGATGATGCTGCTGCCCCACATTTTGAATTATAAATGTGGCTTCACTGCCGGCCAATTCCCAAAATTCAGTGAAGATGTTTTCCATTTGGAGACAAAAGTTGATACGGATAGTAAGGAAACCGCCTTTTTGCTGCCTACAGCCGAGACAGCCCTGGTAAATTTACATCGGGACGAGATTTTGTCAGAAGATGATCTGCCGCTGAAATACTTTGGCTATACTCCCTGCTATCGTAAAGAAGCGGGCAGCCATGGAGCCAACGAAAGAGGCATGATCAGAGGCCATCAGTTCAATAAGGTTGAAATGTTCCAATATACCCTGCCTGACCAGGCTGATTCAGCCTTAGCTGAATTGGTCGCTAAGGCTGAGCAGCTCGTCAAAGGACTGGAACTCCACTTCCGCACGTCAAAGCTGGCTGCTGAAGATTGCAGCGCCTCCATGCGCCAAACTTACGATATCGAAGTCTGGATTCCCTCTATGGATGATTATAAAGAGGTTAGCTCTGCTTCCGATGCCGGCGATTATCAGGCGCGGCGGGGGAATATGCGCTATCGCCGCAATGACACCGGCAAGACTGATTTTGTCCACACTTTGAATGCTTCCGGACTTGCAACCAGCCGTTTGATACCCGCAATTGTCGAACAAAACCAGCGAGCAGACGGCAGCGTTGTTATTCCTGAGATACTGCGTCCCTGGATGGGCGGACAGGAAATAATAAAAAGACCCTAGGAGAATCTTATGGCTGGGCACTCTAAATGGAATAATATTAAGCGGCGAAAAGAAATCGTCGACTCAAAACGCGGTAAAATATTTACTAAACTGGGGCGTGAAATCGCAGTCGCCGTGAAGGCTGGCGGGGCGAATCCGGAAACAAATTCTAGTCTCGCCGATGCTGTCGCCCGCGCGAAAGCGAATAATATGCCCAATGACAGCATCCAGCGCTCTATCAACAAAGCTGATAAAAGCGGCGAAGGCGACAATTTTGAAGACGTTCTCTATGAAGGATATGGTCCCGGCGGAGTGGCCATAATGGTTAGAACCCTAACCGATAATCGCAACCGCACAGCCGGGGATGTCCGCCATATCTTTGACAAGCACGGCGGCAATCTTGGCACCAACGGTTGTGTATCGTTCCAGTTTGAGCGCAAAGGCAGCTTGATATTGGATCGGGAAATCTATACCGATGAAGATCAGGTTTTCCTCGATGCGCTGGAGTTCGGAGCAGAAGATATTGAAACTACTGAAGAAATGTTTGAAATCGTCACTTCCCCGGAGGAATATCACCGGATTCGGGAAGGGCTTACAAAGAAGGGATACGAATTCTCTGATGTCTCACTTGCCCCTCAGCCGCTCAATTGGATTGATCTGAATGAAGAAGAGCAAATTCAGCAGATGGAGAAACTGGTCGAAGCGATGGAGGATCATGATGATGTGCAGGATGTCTACCATAACTGGAATCAGGAAGAGTAGCAGCTAAGGCACCGCCCTTCAGATAAAATTTGCCAAAATGGGTATTGTAAACTGGCTTAAGAATAGACTCGGCCTTAAATCCGATTTAGAAATTGCTTCAGACAAAAAGACTGAAACAGAAACTAAAACGCGGGAACAGTTTACGCGTGAGGAGCCTCTTTTTAATCCTTTTGGGCGCTTTGCCGAAGCGGTTAAAACCCAAGTCAGCGAACGTACCATAAAATATGAAGAAGCTACCCAAAATGATATCCGCGAGATTCTTTCAAATATCGCGGTTATTGCTTTTGTCGGACCAAGCGGCACCGGCAAGAGTACCCGAGCCATAATTATTGCCCGCCGTTACGACATACGATATATAATCGACGACGGTTTATTAATTCACGGTTCCAGTGTAATCGCAGGCTCTTCTGCCAAGAGAGCCGGCACAAAACTGGATTCTGTTAGACAAGCTCTCTTTATTGATCCTACCCGTGCTGCAAATATGCGCCGCGCTCTCGTTGAGCACCGTCCTGCCACACTGATGATTCTGGGCACATCGGATGGCATGCTGGAACGCATCTGCGATAATCTCTGGCTTAACCGGCCATCTTTGCATATCAATATTGAGGATGTTACCACCGAGGAAGAAAGAAATATCGCCAAGAACACCCGTTTAACTGAAGGTAAACATACTATCCCCGTTCCCAGCATGGAGATCAAACACGAATTTTCAGGTTATTTCGCTGAACCTTTGCAAAAGCTTAGGCGGAAATTCGACCGCGGATCTTCGCATATGCCGAGCGAAACAGACCAGGATCGAACTGTCGTGCGTCCCACCTTCTCAAGCCTGGGCAGCTATTCAATGTCTGATGAGGCGGCAGAGCAGTTATTGAATTTAATCGCCAGGCAGATACCCGGAATTGAAAGCATGGTGCGATATAACGTGAGAAAAGAGCCCTATGGGGTTATCATTGATTTAGATCTGGAGCTGATCTATGGCTACAATGCGCAAGAAGTTCTCATAGAAACTCAAGAAAAAATCAGCGAAACTTTCGAGCAGTTGACTGCGATAAATGTTCTGGTCACCAATGTCCGGGCTTTGCGTGTCGCCAGAGTCAGAGGGTAAAAAATCTCCGGCCCTCAGTACCCTATAATTCGTGTAAGCACATTGGCGGAGGGAGCGCAGAGTATCAAAGCGGCTTTACCTATCGAACACAACTGTCATTTATGAACCGCCATCTGCGAAGGGGTCATTCGCCATTTGTTCTTTACTCAAGCTGACCAAACCTGAACCGGACAGATCATAGGAATCTTCTAAATTTCGAGGGCGCACCTTAAATCGGGTTTCCATCCAAGCCTTGCCGCGGGCAAAGAAATCGCGCAGCGAATTCTTGATCACAGTGCCGGCGCTATGCTCATAGAAATCAGTCTCAAATCCTGTAAGGTCAATATTCAGCCGCTTTGCAATATAAAGAGCCCTCAGCAAATGAAAGCGCTGCGTAGCGATGACCCCTGACCGGACGCCAAAAATCTTTCCGGTGCGATAAACTGTCGCATAAGTATCCAGACCGGCATTATCCAAGAATATTGCATCCTTCGGAACGCCCGCGGCTGCTAAATAATTGCGCATTACCCAAGGCTCATCAAGCTTCTTGCTGCTGCTGTCACCGGACACAATAATACGATCAGCTACGCCCTCCTCATATAGATAAAAAGCTCCGTCCAATCTGTCTTTGAGCATTGGTGACGGTGTCCCGTCAGGCTCAACCTTGCAGCCCGGCACAATAATAGCATCCAGCTCCGGCTCCAATTCCTGTCTGGTTTTAATCCTCTCGCTGCCTACTTTCACAATATTTATATTGATCAATAACAAAACAGCCAACAGGAAGACAGACAAAACTATCAATAATATGAAGGCGATTACCATTTATTGCAGCACCTCTTCCTCAACCTTCCGATGAATCTCTGCTCTTCAGTACAACTCATCTTGTACCAAAAACTGCTCCGATGTCTTTAATTTCTCCTTTTTGCAAGAGTCGAGATTGGCAGCTAATATACCTGACCATGTCTAAGCATTATCGAATTATCATGTTACAATAAAAACATTCAAGAAAGGAAATAAATAGTGATATCTCAGCTCATAAAAACAGATAATAATAAAAAATCTCAAAAGATCAGCTTGCGCGCGCTTTCATTTCTATTATCGCTCTGCTTATTGATTGGCGCCGCCGCCTGTTCCTCAGCGACCGGGCAAAGCGATTCAGAGGCCTCAACTCAAAATGGCACTGTCGTGCAAACTGACAGCACAGACAGCCAAGAACCTCCGGACTCAGAAATTGCGCCTTCAACAATTGAAACAGGTGATCAAGACAATAAAATCGATTTTGGCTTTACACCGAATCCAAAAGATACTCTTTCCATGCAGTTGCTGGACAAGGAGATTAACCTGGATCCCTTCTCTGAGCTGGATGGATTCCCTGTAGATACAGAGAGCGGCAGTAATTTAATTTATGAGACTTTATTACAATGGGATCCGGAAAGACTTACCTATGTCAGTGGTCTAGCCGAGCTGATTGATATTACTGCTCAGGGAATTGAAATTAAACTTCGTGAAGGTGCTCGCTGGCATGATGGCAGGCCGGTAACATTGGAACAAATTGAGATTTCTTTGTATTGGATGTCTAAGTATTATGATTCTTTTTCTGCCGCTGAAGGATTGATCGTTGATGTAGCAATGAAGACGCCGGCAGACAATAAGGATACCATTTTGTTATCTCTGGCAGACCAGGATGACTATCATCTGTCTATAGCTCTGGATTTTTTGTGCCGGGCGCCGATTATGCCTACGACATTGTGGAGTTCGGGTGAAGATTCTTTGATAATTTCCATTGATGAACTGCGGGCAGAAGCATTAAGACGTCCGATGGGTACAGGACAGTGGAAAGTATTGTTGAATGATGGTTTCCAGCTGGTTTTAGAACGTCAGAGAGAAGCAGAAGATAACAAGCCTTTGTATTTGATGTTGCGCAAATACAAAGATGAGACAGCCCAACAGCGTGCAATCGCCAACAAAGAGGTGGATTTCCTGGCAGGTGCGGTCTCTGATCTTTCCGACAAAATAGAATATTATCCCGGCAGATCTGTTTTGGCCGGCATTAGGAGCAATTCCGATAACGAGCTGCTCAGCAATCCATATGTTTTGAATCTGCTCCAATTGTCTTTAGACACAAACGCTACCGGCAAAGCTTTGGACAGCAGAGCATCAAGTACAATTTTCTGGCATTATTTTGGCGGCCCCACATTAGTAAATGCTTTGCGCACCCGCTTGTCTAAACCCGAATTCGCTGAAACATATTTAGATAATAAGGAAGATGTCGCCGCAAAAATACAAGGCGAGATTGGCAGTAACGATCTTTTATATCTGGACGGCAAGCAAGTGCCGGTTCTGGAGTTAATCTTGCCGAAAGACGATACCGCCGCGGAAGACGCCTGTAAGATTTTCTCAGATCGGGTTCGCAAACAGGGGCTTGTCATAGAATTGACCAAGCTTCCGGTCGAGGAATATATTCTGCGGCTCAGCAGCAGGCAATATGACCTCGCTTTTGTTCAGGCAGAAGAAAAACAAGACACACCCTTAAGTCTGGCAGAGAGTTTTTTGCGGCAAAGCGGAGAAGTCAAGGAAGATTTGGATCAGACAGGTCAAGATATTTTTATAGAACTGGCCACAGCAATAACAACGTCCGAATTTGCTCAAGCCACTGAAAGAGCCTTCCGTTACTCTCTGGCCAAGATGCGTTTTTTCCCACTGGGATTTCGCACCATAAATGATAATTATTGTGACTCTGACAACTGGACTAATTTTTCTCAATATTGGTCTTCTCATCAGGATAACCGGGATATAACCGGGATTGGGGCAACAGCCATTTTTGACAGCATCACCGCTAAGAATCGCTAGATACTCTGCTAAATCTTTGCTTTTACACAGTTTTATCAACTCTCAGAATTGATGAGATCATTCATAAACTCTGCCAATTTTTCATTACTAAATAACTTAATTGGTGCGCCCGGAGGAATTGGGTATGCGGACAAAATCCTGGACTAAATAATCTAACTTTCGGGTCATCGCAGCACATCTTGCTATCTAAAATATGGAAAAAACAAGTAGTTTGTGCTAGATTAAAATTATCGGAGGCATACTGAAGCAATTGTTTCTTATAGTTAACCTCAATGTTACACATCATCCGTCTCTACTACTGCCTCCTTAAATTACAGCCTATCGGATGAAACCGGTAAATTGCGACCAAACATCAGGGAAGCAGTGCATCCCTGAACAAAAACCAATGCCCCTAGGAGAAATATATATGGCCGGTTACAAACACTCTTGCATTCATTGTGGGAATATGATTGACCATGATGCTCGTTACTGCATCTACTGCAACAGCCGGAGCCCATTCGCTTTTCGCTGTCCCAGCTGTCTCAGAGAGGTCGAACAGAAACAGTCAATATGCTCGTCTTGCGGGCGCCCGCTCTACGTACCCTGCCCCAGCTGCGCACAACTGACCTTTGTCTCAGATCGTTGTCAGGCCTGCGGTTCTACCCTGCTCGTGCAGTGCCGGAATAGGAGATGTGGGCAGATGCAATTTTTCCAAAATACGAAGTGCACAGCCTGCGGCAAACTCTTAAAAAACAATAAAAAAAGGAAGTGAGAGACTAAGATGCTACATTCATTTACCAGGAATTATGAGGATAACTCGACCAATGCGGGCTTTGAGTTCACTTTCTATTGTGATATCTGCAACGACGGTTTCAGAAGTAGTTTTATTGAAAGTGAGACTTACAAGAAAGGTAAAAATATGCGAGGCCTTAGCCAGGGGATTGGTGTTCTTGGGTCTTTTCTCGGTGGACGTGCCAGCAGTGTCGGCTATCGCGTGGAGCGTAGCAGCAATGTTTTATCCGAGCGCTTCGAAAGCCAGTCACCGGAATGGCGCAAAGAACACGAGCAGGCTTTCGAAAGAGCGCATAACGAGGCCCAACGCCACTTCCATCGTTGCCACGGCTGCCACCTTTATGTCTGTGATTCATGTTTTAATGAAGATGAAGGCCTGTGTACGAAATGCGCTCCGCGTCAGGAAATTTACGTGGCAAAAGCGCGGGCAGAGGCCATGCGCCAAAACATCGATGAGGCAGGGGCGCAAGCGACCGTTTGGCGGGGTGAAATTGAAAGCAAGACAACAATTTGCCCTTCTTGTGGCAAGCCTGCCGGCGCAGGAAAATTCTGTAATAACTGTGGTGCTTCCATGGAAATGCAGGAGTGTTCAGTCTGCGGAGCGAAGAATAGCCTAAAGGTAAGATTCTGTAACAACTGCGGTAACAGTCTGGAGGCTCCCTCCCGGCCAGTCGGTCTGTGTGGCGAATGCGATTTTCAAAATCCACCCGGTGTGAGATTTTGTGGTGGTTGCGGCTCCAAGCTCTGAGCAGGGGAGTGAAGCAATGAGTGGTGAAAATTCTGTTGCCCGCAATGTAGCTGCTGTTTATAAAGGAAAAGTGGAATCGTCTTTATTCTCAGGAGATTGCGAAATAACGATCGAGGCTGAAGGAATACTTCTGGATAGCCTTCTGCATACAACTTTTGTCCCCTATCATTCGATTACTGCCATTAGCAGGGAGAATCACGTCATACATCTGGATACAAGGGTTTCCCCTGTAAAGGTCTCGCGTATCGGCCTGGACGAAGAAGCCTTTTTTCTCAATCTCTGTGCCGCTTTTAATAAGAAAGTTGAGTCGGTGTTTCAGCCTAAAGGATCTCTGCTGATGGAGTTAAGAAATTCGGCTTATAGTTACGATGAACGAGAGGGCAGGGCAGAATTGCATGTCTTCCGCGATTGCATCCTGCTGCTGCCGCCCAATCTCGATGCACGACGCATTCCCTTTCTTTTTGTTTCCGCTTTCGCAGCGGAGAATCATCTTATGGATTTAGCGTTGGAAACAGGTGAGCAGTATGGTCTTTCTCGTCTTGGCTATGATTTTGACCCTCTCATATCACAGCTAACTGAAGCCTTCCGCAATTTGCGGGCACGCAATGCAGGCCTGTTGGAACAGCTCGATCCGGCGCTGAGCCGCTCGCAGGCTGTGCAGACGGCACAACTGATACCGGAGGGGATTGCAGTGCCACTGTCAAAGCTGCAAGCGCATGTTCCCACGACCGCGACTGTTCTTAAAGAAATGCTGGCAGCGAGTCCTCTGGCTGAGTACTTTCAGGCTTTAGAGGAAATTGCTGACGTGTCCCGGATGGCTGTAGGCTTTAAGTGGGATCCGGCTGTAGCAGATACGGATAAAAAACCGGAGGACGAAACAAAATCTGAAGACGATACAGAGCCCCAAGATGATGTGGAGATGGAAGACAAAACAGAGCCTTCAGTTGAAGCCGAAACAGTGTCGGAAAAGACATCAGACTGGGCACTGTGGACAGTTTCGCCTTCTCGAGACGGCCAAAAAGCTGTAGTGGAGTTCAATTTCCCCCGGGAAAAAGCTGCCACTTATGTTTTTGAAGCAAAGGGAAATTTTGAGGGCTTTCTCATAACTTTGAATCGAGCCTTTGAAGCCACTGACTTCCGCCGTGAGATGCTTTATCTGACGGATCCCGAACTACATCTTGAAAGGAATGCGGGCGGCCGTATGCTGCTGGAAAGAACTCCTGCCTTACAGGAACTGCGGGAAGTCTTTGCCGGTCGCGTCATCCATTACTCTATCGACAGCTGGTACAAGAACCTGCAAGATATGCTCAAGTAAGCAGCATACCTTGCAGTCAGGCAAATTTTGGTTCCAGGTACGATCCCTAACATATGCTGTCCGGCGCCGGGCAGGCCGTCAAGATGAATAATTTAACAACTGTTATAAAGTGACCGTTGTTAAGATCAAAACAAATTAAATTGTATGTATGACATGCCGGAATCTGAAAAATTTCTTAGCAAAAATAATATGAAAAATTAGTTCGGAAAAAGAAAAAGCACTTCCCTCATTTCGTGAAATTGGGGGAAGTGATTTTTCATTAAAGCCCTTGATAGCACTACATTATGTGGTGCGCCCGGAGGAATTCGAATCCCCGACCTACCGCTTAGGAGGCGGTCGCTCTATCCAACTGAGCTACGAGCGCATATATTAAATTTCGGACTAACTCCCTTCGTTTAGAGGGAGGTTGCTCTATCCAACTGAGCTGCGAGCACTTGTGTAAAATTTCGGACTAATCACCGCCGCTCAGGCGGCGAAGGCTCTATCAGGCTGAGCCACAGGAATGCATTTAAGCAAAACACATTGCGTAGACATTCTATTTTAGGGTTCTTGCTATGTCAATTGGACAATCGCGAGGAAGACATGACAGCATATTCTCCGGGCATATCTGACATTACTCCTAAACACGCCGGGCTAAGCAAGCTTTCAAAAAAAATTGTTGTCAAAGTTCGATCGTTCAATACGGCCCCTCACAAATAGACTGTTAATAGCATATAATACGAAAGGATACAAATCCATAGCATAAAGCATCATCGGCAGGCATAAGAGAATGCCGCAGCAAAGAATAAAAATCATGGCATTCGTCACATAATTGGCTACAAGGGACTTCTGCCGCAAGACAGGGAGGAAATTTTGACTAATCAAATCAACTACAAAAAGCAGATTATTCTGCCAACCTTGTTCGGCGTCGAAGCTTCAACCGCCAGTGAGCTTAAGCAGCTCGACCTGCCCGAAGGCAAAACAGTGGTAACTGACGGACAAGTGTCCTTCACTCCTGGTGAGGAAAAGGAAATTCCTAAGCTTGCAGCCCGCTGTAACTATAACTGCCGCACCCCCGAACGAGTTCTTATCGGCTTAGCATCCTTCAGAGCAAAAGATTTTGATGCCCTTTATGACTATACAAGAGAGTTGCCCTGGGAAGATTGGCTTGATCGAGATTACGCTATTAAGGTTTCAGGCTATTCAATCAAGTCAAAACTTTACGGTGTCCCCTCTATGCAGTCCATCATCAAGAAGGCAATAGTCGACAGATTGATACTTGCACGCAAGCTCGCCCCCGGCAGTCATATTTGCGAGGATAAGAAAAAAGGTGAGCTAAATATTCGCTTCGCTGCAGTCAAAGACGAAATTAATTTTTCACTCGATACCTCCGGAGATGGTCTGCACAAAAGAGGTTATCGTCCTCTGACACATATGGCGCCAATCAGAGAAACATTGGCAGCTGCCATTTTAGATTATTTGTTCTTTCTCAGAAATCTGAAGCAGGGCGAGGTCCTATTTGACCCTGTCTGCGGTTCCGGCACATTCCTGATCGAAGGCGCGATGATGGCCTCCGGCCTGGCCCCCGGATTAATGAGGCGCTTTAGCGGTGAAAGTCTCGGTTTAGTTGGTGTCAAGGCATTTAAACAGGAACGTGAATATGCCGAGTCCAAAAAGAAACAGATCTCCGACAAAGACAAAATCTGTTTTGGTTCCGATATTTCAGCAAAAATTATTGAAGACGCTAAGAACAACGCACGGCGTGCAGGCGTTGAGAGCATGATAGATTTCAGGACTGCAGATCTGCTGCAAATCACTTACGAAGACATTATCTCCCTTTCGCCCAGAGCATTGATTATTGCCAATCCCCCTTATGGTGAGCGCATGGCATCAGCGGATGAGTCATTGATAATTAATCGCGCATTGGGCGGCATTGCCCTCGACAGTCATGCAGGCATGAATAAAAGAGGCTTGCGTCTGGGAGTAATTACAGCTGACAGCAATTTTGAGGCAGAAATCGGATTCAAGGCAGATAAAAGGAGGAAATTATACAATGGTATGATCCCATGTCAGCTCTACCAATATTTCAAAACTTCTGCCAGAGAAAAATTTGAGGACTAAAATTAGATCATCATTACCAAGCCGAAGGAATATCCTCAGGTTGTCATGATGACCAAGCGAGCTGTCCGTACATGGCGGACATAAATATTTTTAAGCATACAGGAGCAGGCAAAAATAGTCCAGAATATCAAGGTTTTCTCTGAAAGATGAAAAGTGAAACTGTTTTGGCAATAATGTGTATAGAAAGTGAAAGCATTGCAATTTCAAGGTATATAACCTGCAAAAACGCCAAAGTGCTTGTCCTGCAAGTTATACACATAGTTATCCACATTATTAACATTATTCGCAGGATTGTGATTTACCGCTTCTCGCAATTATGTTCGATTAAAAGGCTCAAAACATCGAGGTGCCACACGCTTCCACGAAACGTCAGCACAATATCTGCAAGTTGTCAAGTAAATATTTTTTAAACACAGAAAGAGGGCTAGAAATGAAAATTGTAATTGGAAATGATCATACCGGATATGATTTAAAAATGAAGATTATCGAACATCTGGAAAAAAATGGGTATACAGTAGTAGATGTAGGCAGCCATGATACTGACTCTGTTTCGTATGTGGACTACGGACATTTGGCAGCAGAAGAAATTCTGACACAAAGTGCGGAACTGGGAATTATCATCTGCGGTACCGGCATTGGCATATCAATTGCCGCCAATAAACATCGTGGAATCAGAGCTGCGCTCTGCACAAATTGCTATATGGCAGAGGCAGCCAGAAAACACAATAATGCGAATATGCTCGCTTTAGGTGCCAGAGTATTGGCGTCGCCTTATGCTTTAACAATCGTAGACACCTTTTTAAAATTTGGATTCGAAGGCGGCAGACATAAGACTCGCGTCGACAGCCTGACCGATATAGAAAACTTATAATTCTCTGACTGCCAGACTGTTAGCGACACCTCATTATTTGCTGTCAGTAGAAAAATAAAAGGAGCGGTCCGCAAAGGTCAGCCGGCAGCGATCAGGCAACAAGATCTCGCAGAACTTATCAAGGCGCTTCCCATCCAAAAGAGTGTTATTGATTGAGCCCAAATCTTCAATAAAAAAGTTTTCGCCTCGACGAATAATGCGAGCGTGCCTTCTCCCTACAGCTGCTGAGTCCAGAAATAAATCAGCTTTATTTGTGTCCCGGCCAACAATAAACTCATCAACCAGAATAAAAGCTTTCTGCCCTTCATCTTCTGTCTGAGTACCGGGCAATCCTTCACTCAACATGGCGAGACGATAATTGGGCATGCGATTAGGCAAATTCTCTGTCGGTTCAAGATCGATCAATTCGGACTGTCTCTTCTCTCGCGATGTAATCCCCAGCCAATCTCCCCAGCTCCGCAGCAAAGCAGAAGCGGATACTTTCTCGCCGGTCTTCTTAGTCTTTTTGTGCTCTCGCCTGGTCTTTAATATTTTTAATACACCTCCCTTATCTCCTGTACAAGACTTTGTCTGAAAAACACGATATCTCTTCTGCTTCGAGCAAAGAGAGGCGCTTGGAATGCTCTCGCTTCGAAAACGTTTAGATTGCCTTTTACTTTTTTGTCTTGAGTTTTCACTAGAAGATTCTCTAACCGCAATCTCTGCTAACTGGCTTTGCATCTGATTTATCAATTCGCGCAAATACCCAATCAGCTCTGACCATCGCTTATTCAAGAACAAGTGATTCAGTTCTCGGATCATCTCCTCTGTCCAGGCATTTTCTACTCCCAGCCAGCGGATCAGATTACAGCTTTCCGGCTGCTTAGTTTTTTGTCCCTTGATACTGACAGTAATATCGGTCGTTTCCGAAACGGGCAGAGATATTATTTTAATCCGGTCAGACTGCCCTGTCTCAAAAAATATCAATTCCGGACTTAGCAGCCGCAGATCAATATTAAGAAGATGATCTGAAGCAGTATATGCCGCCTGAGCAATCAGGCGCAAATACTCTAAAGCATCGCCCGCTCTGATTTGTCCTTCCAATTCCAGCAATGAAATCAACCCTGAGTTGTCAATAAAAATTGATATTGAAGCCGCCTTTTCATCCTTTGTTATCCAGACCGGCATAATTGCTTGTGGTCTATAGCGGAGCAGACAAAGAGACTGGTTATCGTCCATGGCGGTCGATATCGGACAAGTTATTGCTATGTTTATCCTCTCTGTCTGCTCCATAATATTCCTATCCTTTAGAGGCTTTCGATGATGGAGTTACTGAAAACATGTTCTATCAGATTCGTAGCAAAGCTGCTGATCTGATCTCGAAAGATAAATACTACAGTCAACATCACAGCTATAATAATTACTACTTCAATTGTTCCGAAGCCATGTTCTCCCTTAAGCGCATTAAGGCTCCTTTTTGTTTGATCAGTCCCTGTCATCTTGGGATGCAAAAATCTAATCCGTCTCTTCATACAATTTTTCCTTTCTTTTTAATAACCGGCTTGTCAGATGGTTCACCAAGCCAGTTGAAACGAAGCTAAGGCCGGAATCACGGCAATAGCTAATACATTAAGCAGCGCCAAACCCATGGGGATGAATAATAGAAGTGATCTTTGTTCGAGTTGACGCCTCAGTCCATTACGATAAATCTGCCAACCTGCAGCAGCTTGCATATTGAGCAAAGTCAGCAATTCTGATGAACCTTGCTGATCATATCTGGCTGCGCAGCGCAGTGCCGATGAAATTTCCGGAAGCAGGCATTTATCAGCCAGACTTCTTACAGCCTGTGCTGCAGTACCTCCGGCTCTGATAGATTTTTGAGCGGTTTTGAGATCCTTCATTATCGGCTGTGCTGAGCCGATCTTGTTTATGGCCTTAATTGACAATTCCAGAGCTATCTGCAAAGTGAGGCCACTCTCCATAAGTAAGGATAAAACATTGAGAAAAGGAGGATAGGCCAGGCGGTAGGCTTGCTTGCTTTGCTGTTCCTGACTGAGCAGGGATAAATCCTGCAACAAAGGTAAAAATATTACTGTCACCGGAATCAGCCATATTGGCAAAGCTCCGGTAATAAGTAAAAACATAGACAAAATTATGCCGCAAAACAAATAAACAATTTTTTTATAGATATATTGCTGCCAGATTTGCTCTGTTTCCTGCTCCGAACCACTCCTGCTGATCAGTTTGGTAATTTTATAACTAAAGGATGCAGGCATTAGTTTCAAATAGGCCGCCGAAACTTTGATGAACTTGGATTTCGGGCACACTCCTGCTTGATAGTACGAAATTACTGTCTGATTCTTAGGGACAACGGACTTTGCAATGATATTCAGGGTTACGCTCAGAATAAATACAGAAAACACATGAAAAATTATTCCCGCTGTCGGCAGCCAGCCAAAACCCTGCTCGCCTGCAGAATCTAAATTTTGTTTAAAAAGAGTGATCCCAAACAAAAAAGACAGAATGCCCATGATGACCGCTTCTGTAGTTTTTTGACTGTTTTCAGACGCTACTTCGGCTTTCACGCCGATTTCCAAATATAGCTGACGGTGGCTCTCGCGCAGATAAACATCCATATGCCCGCCATATTGCCTAAGATAGGGCAGGATGGTCATATCCAGGCTTAATCTGGGACATTCATAATCGTCAGCGAGTTGATTTAGAGCTGAAGAGAGCTCTGTCTGAGATAAAATTTGCTGTCTCAACCTTGTTAACAGCCGCACCAGTTTGCTGCGCAGGCCCAGTTGCTCTTTGAGGGCGCCGGCAGCGTCAAGTAACGATCTCTCCAGCGTGTATCCTGACGCCGCTTGCCCTGAGAGATAAGCCAATAATTGTTCAGCTTCTTCCAGCTTGACTTGCTCCGCTCTAGACAAAAATACTTCATAAACTGCCTTGCCGAGCATCACAAGCCCAAATCCGGCAGAAATTAATCTAAGCTTTACGTCTGTCAGAAAGATTGCCGAAGTAAACCAAGAAAATATCCCCGCCACAAACATAGCGAAGAGCGCCTTAGAAAAGTCATGAGATTTATTGACTTTGTCTTTTTTAATCCTCATATTTTCACTGTCTCCATAAGCTGCATTTGAGTTGAGTCATACCCAAAGCGATCTTGCATAATAAATTTGCCCTGATCGTAAGATTCGATAGTAAGTATGCGTTCAACCACGCGTTTTCCACTCTTAGTTCTAGTAAGATGAACCATGGTGTCCAGCGCAGTGGCAACCATGCGCCGACAGGCTTCCCAGGGAAGCTGTGAAGCAGTTAGCAAAAGCAGGCAAAGCCTTTCCAGCATTTCTTCCGGATTATTGCCATGCCCTGTGCTCATCGAGCCCGGATGACCTGTCTGCATTGCCTGAATCATGTCGTATGTTTCGTCTCCTCTCACCTCGCCTACAATAATTCGATCCGGTCTGAGGCGCAGTGACGACCTGATCAAATCAGTCAGTGAAATTGTGCCTTGATTGTCCGGTCCGGGCAGTCTGGCTTCGAGGCGCACCAAGTTTTCTTGAGATAGCTGTAATTCACAGGAATCCTCTATGGTGACTATACGTTCTGAGGGTGGAATTAAGGCAGACAGCGCATTAAGAAAAGTAGTCTTCCCCGTCCCTGTTCCCCCGGAAATAAAGATATTGCTCTTCTTTTTGACCCTTTCTTCTAACCAGTCAGCAGCCCTTTCACTGAGAGTCTTGTTTTCAATTAGGGCTGACATTTGAGGAATAATGCCGGTAAAACGTCTGATTGCCAGAATAGGCCCATCAGGAGCAATAGGCGGCAATACAGCGTGAATTCTGGAACCGTCAGACAAGCGCATGTCACGTATCGGCTTTTGTTCATTAATCAGCTTGTTGGCGCGACCGAAATAATGTGAGATCACGCCTGTCAGATGCTCTATATCTTCAAAAAACAATTCGGAGCGATAGAGCATACCGTTTCTTTCATAAAAAATATTGTCCGGGCCATTGACCATAATCTCGGTAATACTCTCGTCATCGACCAATCCTTGCAAAATATCCAGCCCTCTCATGGAGTTATAGACATCTGTGATGAGTTTTCTTTGTTCAGAAAAAGACAAAGATCGCCTTTCGTTATATCGATTGACAATGACAGCTATCAGTCCTCGCAATTCTTCCGGACTCATTTGATCTGCATGAGGTGCTTCTTGCAGTATCTGTCCAATGAGTCGCTTATTCAGATCTCTGGTAAGCCTCATGATTTCACCTCATTTATTATTCTGAAGTCCACCGATGCAGGCAAAGCAGCCAGATATTTAGCCAATTCGCGTCTGGCGACAGCGCCTGCGCCCGTTTCGGCAGCAGCTGCGTTTGCATAAAAGATGTCGCATAACTGTGTCAACCTTATTGCCGTATCCAGGCTTATGCTTTCACAGTCGATAATTGCTAATACCGGATCCGGCAGGCGATTTATATGTTCTCTTATGAGCAGAAGCAACTTGCGTAAGAGGTGGGGCGGACAGCTGATTAGATCATCTGATGCTGTGGACAGTCGAAAAGTCATATAACCCAGGTCGTGCATAAAAATATATTGACCGATATCTTTTGAGATATCTGTTTCCATCTGATCCAGACATATCAGAAGATCGGTCAGCTTGGGACCGATCGCTTTTTCCTCTAAATTCGGGACACGATATAAAGGCATAATCGGCAAGTAGAGCACAACTAAACCTTGTCCCAGCAGAGTTCTTAAATATTGAGTCATCCAGTGTTCTTTCAATATCGGATCAAAACAAAACACAAGAGCCATGCTCGCTTTCTTACCTGCGGATAATGACTTTTGTCTTTGCCGCAAAGTATCTAGGCAGTTCTCAATCTTATAATGAATTTCTGAGACAGTAATAGGTAAAGTAAATTCTTTTTCCCATGTCAGAATAATAGCGTCAGAATTGGCATTTTGACAAAAAGAGGCTTTGCTTTCAGGACAGATAATCAGATCATAAGGGATTGTCTCATTCTCTTCCCTCAGCTGAATAACCTCATATCTGCCGGCAGCACGTCTTTCCAGCTGCTCATAGATACGCCTTTCCTGGCTCTTATTGAGATCACAAACAAGAATTTTGGGGAGCATACTTTCCTCTTTCGGATATCTGTTGATCTCAGAATATGCCCCCGCAGTTTAAGCTAAGCGCCTTCATTGACGACAATGCTTTACTTTAGCTGCAAACAATGGACAAATGCTTATCCGCTAGATGAAAAAACAATGATTTTTGCTGATATAGCAGGACATTAACAAATTGCAAAGGATACTGCCGGTATCGTGGTAACATTTAACAAATTTTTAATAATTACTTTTTTAGCCCGTCTATCTAAAGTATAATATTAACAAAGTATTTTATACGTTGAAGGTGTAGACATATAGGAGGTGTTAATATGCGAAAAACAAAAGGCGAAGTGCTTATCGCCATTGGCTCAGTGTTGACGATAATAGGTGCAGCTTTTGGCATCTTATTAGGAATTCTCTTTGCGTTGGCTCTTGGTTTAGGGGGAGTGTGGTTTTGGAGCGCAATGGCAGATGCAGGCATAGAATTCAGTGAACTTCCGGGCTTCTCCGGCTTATTGGTAACTATCGGTGCCGGTGTGGGAATCATTATCGTAGCAATGTCTATTTTGGTTTTAATTTTAGGCGTCATGTCTTTTAAGCGCAGACGAGACTTACGGCGCTCCACTTTCCCATTTGTGTTTAGTCTGGTTTTACTGGTCTTTGGCATTCTCCAGCTAATCTCAAATTTCACGACACCTGGAATTATTTCTCTTGTTGTACCTTTATTGATCCTGATCGGAGCAATCTTAAACAAGATGCAGCTAAAAGGAATGTCAGAACAAGAGATTAACGCAATGTATTCAGGAGGACAGCCGTATCCGCCTTATGGACAACAGCAGTACCCTTATTCAGGACAGCAATATCAGCAAACCCCGTACCAGTCGCAGCCGCAATACGGCGGGCAGCAGCAATATCCGCAGCAGCCTCAGCAGCAATATCCTCAACAACCACAGCAGCAATATCCTCAACAACCACAGCAGCAATATCAGCCACAACCACAGTATCAGCCGCAGCCACAATCTCAGCCACAGGCACAAAACGAGCAGCCGCAGCAGGAGGGGCAACAGCAAATCCTGCCGGATGACGAGCGGCATAAGATACCTACAGAGGAAGATCAGCAAGCATAAAAGCCAATATAAAAGATCCACCCTCAAGAACCGGCATTTACTTTGCCGGTTTTTGATATTGGCAATATTATGTTACGGTGTAGTAAGAGCTCAAAAATTCATAACAATAGCAGAGGAGGATATATATGCAAAAAATAAGAGGCTCGTTTTTAATTGCTATCGGTTCAGTATTGACGATAATAGCTTCAATATTCGGAGTTTTGATAGGAATTTTCTTGCTCAGAGCAGAAAGATTTTGGGATGTCCTGTCAAATGCCGCATCTGAGCTGCGTGGTACTTATCCCGTCGCCAGCTTTTTATTCTCGATGGGCGAGGTCTTTGGCTTCATAATCATGGCCATTTCTGTTATTGTTCTGCTCACAGGAATAATGACCTTTAAGCGCAGGCAAATATTGAGATACTGGAAGTTCACATTGGGATTTGGTTTGATCCTCTTCGTGATAGCTTTCCTTGTGATGATTTACGATTTTGCTCCAATATTTATTATTCCTCTGATTGGACCGCTGTTAATCATTGCCGGCGCGCTCTTGAATAATCAACAGCAAAAAGGCTCAATTGAAAAGTTAAATTCCCGTTTGCAGAAGTAAATCCCTGAAAAAGCTAGAAGAGTCAAAAAATTTTGCATAAGTTCCTGCATAAGCTGTTCGAAAGATGCTAATATTTGCAT
>LSQX01123522.1_pt1 | contig 28437 bp, 20 predicted proteins | sample 654561 | NCBI WGS metagenome assembly LSQX01 (sample SAMN04489861, study PRJNA283612) | anaerobic digester metagenome | isolation source: 4 biogas reactors fed with cattle manure at either 37C or 55C with and... | place: Denmark: Kongens Lyngby | collected 2014
AATTTAGATGCGATTGCCCTGCCTTGAGGGTTTTTGTCCGACAGGAACCCTTTTGGGTATGATATGCTTATTGTTGTTTTGTGTCCATCAGGAGCATGCTATGCACCCCAGTGAAATAGAAAAGAACATTGCCAATGCGGTGAATCTTGAGAATGAGGGCCGCGCTTCCGAATGTCTTGCCCTTTTGGAACTGATCCGGCCGCATATGCCGAACAGTCCCGTTCTTCTTCATATGCGTATCCGGACGCTTTTTTCCCTTGGCCGTCATCCTGAAGCACAGCACGATTGTGAGCGTCTTCTTCATCGTCTTGATCAGCTGCGCATCGCCATCTCCCAACTTGAGAGCCTCCTTGTGAAGGATCAGGTGGTTGCTCTCGCCTCCCTTCTTGACAGCCAGAGCTCGGAGACCACGTCTCTGAAGGCACGTCTTGATGAGCACACAGCCGATGCTCTGGATAAAGAGACCTTGCAAAGCACGGTGACCCAGTTGGAAGAGCGTCTTCAACAATTGCTCTCTCAGCAGGAACAGGCTGCTACGGAGCAAAGCGCTCTTCTCAGTGAACTGACGCAACTTCGCGAAAAAGAGCGCTCCACCACCGAGGCTCTTGAAAAGGCTTATACGGATCTTGACGAGATGAAGCTGAGTCTTCTTGAGCGTGAGGCTGAAGTAGCCGATGCAGAGACTGAACTTGAGAAGAAGGCGCAGCATGTTTCTCAGCTTGAGAGCGAAGTCCGAACTCTTCAGGAACGCTCCGACAGTGCTGTTGAGACGGAAGAGCTTCTCAATCTTGAGCTTGCCCGTTTGAAAGAGCAGGGTGACGCCAAATCTGAAGAGCTTGAACAAGCGCGCAGCGAACTGACCCAGCTTCAGGCCTCTCTCAGCGAGCGCGAGGAGGCCATTTCCGCTGCTCAGGAAAACAACCGCAAGCATGAAGAAGCTCTTGAATCGATGCGTCTTGAGTTGACGGCCATTCATGAGGAGGCGGACAAAGCGGCGGATGCTCGCGAAACGCTCAAAGCCGAGCTTGCCCATCTTCGCCAGGCGGAACAAAGCAAAAGCGAAGCTTTGGAAAGCGCCCGGACCAAACTGAGCGAACTTGAGCAAACTCTTGCCACGCGCGAACAGAGCGTTGCCGAGGCGGAAGCCCGCGCCCGTGAAAACGAACAGGAGATTGCGCGCGTCCGTGAAGAGCTGAATGATACGCTTCAAAAGGCGTCCGAAGCCGAACGCTCCGAAGCGGCCCTTGCGGAAGAAGTTGCGCAGCTTCGCGACAACGAAAGCGCGAAGGCGGCCGCTTTGCAACAAACCCGTCAGGAGATGGAATCCCTTCGTTTGTCTCTTGCGGAGCGCGAATCTCTTCTTGCTGCAGAAGCGCAGAAAAGCGAGCTGAGTTCCGAAGCTTTGCGTGATCTTCGAAGCGAGATGGAGGAGATGTCGAAGCGCGCCGCGACGATCGCCCAATCGGAACAGCATCTTTCGGCCGAGCTCGAAACCCTTCGCAAGAATGAGGAAGAGAAATCGCGTATTCTCGATGGGACCCGCAGTGAGATGGATGCTCTTCGCACCCAGATGGCCCAGCAGCAACAGGCCGTTCTTTCCGCCGAAGAGATCAGTTCTCAGCATGATGCCATTGTTCAGTCCTTGCAGGCTGAGTTGCAGGCTCTTCAGGCGCAGGCGACGACAGCCTCCTCTTCGGAACAGGAACTTGCCCGTGAAGTTGAACAATTGCGCGCCAATGAAAGTTCCAAGACACAGGCCCTTGCCGACGCCCAGGAAGAAATGGATGCACTGCGCCAGCAACTCAGTCTGCGCGAATCTGATGCCCAGGAAGCGGAAAGGCTCACGGCGCAAAAACAACAGGAACTGGAAGGGCTGCGCAAAGAGCTCAGTGATCTGCAGACAAAAACAGCGCAGACCCTTGATGTGGAGAGTGTTCTTGCCGATGAGATGGCAAAACTTCGTCAGAACGAGGCGCTGAAAAACGCAGAGCTCGAAAAGTCTCGCCTGGAACTGGAAGAGCTCAAGATCGTCCTGAAAAGCCGTGAAGAAGATGCGGCAAAGGCATCGAGCGAACAGGAACAAAGCCGCGCAACCATCCAGCAGCTGGAAAATGAACTCGCCGCCCTTCGGCATGAGAATATGGAACAACAGTCCTCTCAGCAGGCACTTCAGGCCGAACTCTCCCAGATTCATGATGCCGCTGAGCGACAGGGAATGCTCAAAGCTTCGCCCCAGGCCGAACAATTGAAGAAAATTCAGGAACAGCTCCTCACCCTTGGGGCGGCGCATCGCGATGCGCAACAGACTATTCGCGAGCAGGCCACTCAGAGCATCCTGGACGAGCCCTCACAGGGACAGACGGGCAAGCTGGCACAGGAGCTCGCCGTGGGATCGCAACCCGGAAATCAGCTTTTCGCCTTGAATTATGCCCTTGCCGCCGGATCCCAAAAGGGGACCCAAAGCGATGCGCAGCGCCTTGCGAAAGAACAGTCGCAGCGGCAGACCCAACAGCAGGCTGCGGATATTTTTTCCGGGCTGCAAACAGTCACCTCCGCTCCCGGTATCCCCGGGATCAGCCCCGCAGCGCCAACGGATTCCGCCTCTGAGCCCCCGGGGATCACTCCCCTGCATACGCCTCTTGCTTCCGAAGCGGGCATTCCCGGCCTGACCCCACTGGCTCCATCGGGCCGCCCCCATTCGGATTCCGATGACGTGGGCAATGCCTTTGAAGAAATGTATCCAAAGCCCCGGGATGTGTCCTTTGTGTTTCCCGATCAGTCCGTATCCATTGCCGTTCCGCGCCGGCGAAGGGCGACTCCGGTCCTTTTTGCAGCGATGGCTTTGCTTATTGTTGCGATTGCGGGAATCGGCGGTTTCATAGCCCTGCGCTACCTTCCCAAAGAGCTTGAAGGGGGGGAAACCGTGTCATCGGAAAGCACCACGGCGTCGGGCGAGGAGAAACTGCTGACGATGGAATTTCCAGCCGACCGTGTTTTCGGAACGCTCTATGATCCCAATCTGCAGCCGGCCAGTGAGGCCGAGTGGCCGCCCTATGCCCCTGCTCAGGGCGTTATAGAATATCCCGCCGGGACGCGTTTTCATCTTGTGGTTCGTAAAGATCAGGTTCACGATCTTTCTCCGCTGGTTCCCCTTCCTTATGGGGTCATTGCCTCTTTGTGGCTTCCCGATCTGGATATGAATGCGGAAAACCTCAATTACCTGCACAATCTTGAAGGGGTAAGCATTGTCTATATTGATCAGGAGTTGACGGAGGCGCAGCGCGAAGTGATCATGAAAGGCTTCAAGCGCCAGATCCGGCTTGGAAGCAGACAGCCCGGAACTATCGTGCGGGATATTACGCCCCCTGAAGAGCGTGTTTTGGAATTTCCGCAAGAGTATTCGCTTGGCCGGGTAGCCATTCGCCGATGGAACGAGGCGCTTCAACCCTGGCAGTTTCTGGATATGGCGCAAGGCTCTGTAACCATTCCGGCAAAAATGGAAGTCCAGATTGAAATCACACAGGTTGAGTTTGATCTGGAAGCTTTGACACAGCTCGATGAAATGGCCATTCATACCTTGCTGCTCAAAGGCAAGACCGTAACGGATGACAGTCTTGAAGGTGTGGGTCATTTGCGTGGGCTCGTCGCCCTGGAATTCGAAGATACGGAGGTGACGGATGCGGGGATGGAGAAAATTCTTCAAGTGACGGGTCTTCAGCAGATCAGACTGGAGAACACGGCCATCACCGATGAGAGCATCAAATTATTTCCGAATTTTCTGCAACTGTCCAAAGTCGATATCACCAATGCGCCGGGGGTAACGGCTGAAAGTCTGCCGGTCCTTCGGTCGATCCTGGCCTTGCGAAGGCTGAATCTGGAAAAAACAGGCGTGTCTCATGAGCAGCTGCGGCAATTTGCACAGGATATGGCGTCCTGTTCAGTTACGCCCATCTGATAAAACTCTTCAAGAAAAGGCGATGCAAGGCTTGGGGAAAGGAAAAACAGGCTGATAGAATGAAAACGCGCCCCTGAGACCTGCAAGGGCGTGGATTGAGGTGATACTGTTGTCAGGGGACAAGCAGGTTGCACATGAATTTGTCTGTGGTTGCGCTTTTGTGAAAGCAGCCGCAGCAGTCTCAAACCAGAGGGCCTCTCATGGATGGGGCCGGAGAATAGAGCATGAATAAAAAGCGCGACAGCAGGCGTGAGTTTTGGGTAATCTTTGGCTTCTTCGCCTTTATGGTCTTAGCCCTCGGTAATGCTTTCCTGCCTCGTCTGGCCGCACAGGATCAGACAGTGGATGTCTATCGTGAAATTGAGCCCATAGGCGATGTGCTCGATATTGTCATCCGTGAGTATGTGCGTGATCTCAGTGTGGAGGAAACGGTGGCCGGTGCCATTTCGGGGATCATGGGGGCACTGGATCGCAACAGCGCCTACGTTTCCGCAGAAGAGCTTGAAGCCCTCCGCCAGGAGACCAAAGGAGAGTTTGAAGGCATAGGGGTATCCATCAAAGAGAATGAAGATGGTCAGATCATGGTATTCATGCCGATCCTGGGATCGCCGGCCCTGGAAGCGGGAATACGGCCCTATGATCTCATTACGGCCATTGATGGAAAATCCACGGAAGGGCTCGATACTTCCGGTGCGGCAAATCTGATTCGCGGGAAGCGAGGCTCTTATGTGAATCTGACCATTTTGCGACGGAGCGAAAATGAAGACGGGACCCGTGAGGAAGAGACTTTTGATGTGAAAGTGCAGCGAGCCAGAATTCCGCTGGAAAGCATCAAGGAATTTCAGATGCTCCACGGAGATATCGGCTATATACGTCTGAGCTCTTTCAGCGACACGACGGCCACTGATCTGGAAAAACATATGAACGAGCTGATTGAAGAAGGGATGCGTGCACTCGTGCTCGATTTGCGCTGGAATTCGGGGGGACTGCTTTCCGCTTCAGAAGAGGTGTGCGAACTCTTCCTGCCCAAAGGACTGCTTGTCACCTACACCCGGGGGCGAAAATCAGTAAACGGCGCGTCGGACAAGGATGAGATGAGGCTGTATACGAGTCGGGATGCGGCTTTGCCCGAAGAGATGCCCGTCATCATTCTGACCAACTCCGACACAGCCAGTGCGTCTGAGATCGTAACGGGCGCGCTTCAGTTCTATCAGCGGGCGCTGGTTGTCGGACAGAGAACATTCGGCAAAGGAAGTGTCCAGACCATTATCCCGCTGGAACGACCGAAGAACTCCGCACTGCGTCTGACAACGGCACTGTACTATACGCCTGCTGATGTCACCATAGACCATCAGGGCATTCTCCCGGATGTGGAAGTGGAGATGAGCCGTGATGAGGAGTTGGCTCTGGCAAAACAGATGTATCTGTCTTTCGAAAACAATTATGAAAATCAATACAAACAGAATCATGGAAGCATGACACCGGGCTATGAGGTGACTGAAGAGACAGTGGAAGACATGCCACTGGCCACAGCCGTGGATATCTTTTCTGAAGAGCTGGACTGGCCGGCGCTCATTGAAAAATATCACAAGGATATTCATGAGACGCAGATGGCCTCTGACTCCAACACGATCAATGATCCCAAGCGTGCGCTGAAAAAAGAGGGAAGAACTGAAGCGGAGAAAGCACAGCCGGAAGAAGATCCCGCTGAGCTGATGCCCTGATCAGGAAAAGAGAATTATGGAAGCCAGAATCGATCAGCGCACAGCGGATATGCTGCGCCCTGTCAGTATTGTGCGACGGTACACGAAATATGCGCCGGGATCTGTCCTCATTTCCTTCGGTGATACCCGTGTGCTCTGTACAGCCACCTCTTTGAACAAGTTGCCCTTGTGGCTCCGTGGCCAGGGGAAAGGATGGGTTACCGCAGAATACGCCATGCTCCCTTCCTCCACTCACAGCCGTATTTCCAGAGACAATGCACAGCGGGGCCGTTCGCAGGAAATCAGCCGGCTCATCGGTCGCAGTCTCCGTGCGGTAACCGATCTGAACGCTCTGGGTGAACACATGATTCAGGTGGATTGTGATGTTCTTCAGGCTGACGGAGGTACCCGCAGCGCAGCCATCACGGGAGCGTGGATCGCCCTGCACGATGCCTTGAGCTCGCTGGTCAGTGAGGGTGTTTGCGAAACCCGGCCCCTCCTGGGAGCCTGTGCCGCTGTCAGTGTCGGCCTGGTGGAGGAACGACTTCTGCTGGATCTCTGTTATCCGGAAGATGAAGCAGCCCGGGCCGATGTGAATATGGTTATGGATGATCAATTGAGACTCATAGAGATCCAGGCCACAGCGGAAGGAACCCCTTTCCCTCAGGAATCGCTTCAGCAGATGCTTGCTCTGGGAGAGAAAGGGATCCGTCAGCTTCTGGCATATCAACAGGAGGCCTTGACCTGTGAAGACTGAACTGCTCATCGGAAGCGGCAATCTCAAAAAAGCGGAAGAACTGGCCTTGTTGCTTGAGGGGCTTCCCTGGAAGGTGCTTTCCCTGCGCGACATGCCCGCCCTGCCTGAGCCTGAAGAAACGGGGAGCAGCTTTGCGGAAAATGCCCTGCTCAAAGCGAAATATTATGGTGATGCATTCAACCTGCCCTGTATCGCCGATGATTCCGGGCTGAGTGTGGATGCCCTTCAGGGTGCGCCGGGCGTGCATTCCGCCCGTTATGCCGGACCTGATGCCACGGACGAGGAGAATAATATCAAGCTTCTGCAGGCACTGTCGGACTGTGTCTGGCACGAGCGCAGCGCACGCTTTGTCTGCTGTGCCGTCTTTTATGAGCCCGGGGGGGAATCTCATATGGAAGAGGGAGAGATTCACGGGCATATTTCCGTGGCCCCCTATGGCTGCGAGGGTTTCGGCTATGATCCTCTCTTTGTTCCAGCCGGTGAAGAACGTTGCTTTGCGGAAATGAGTCTGGAAGAAAAGCAGAAAATCAGTCATCGGGGACAGGCCTTTGAAAAGATGCGCGCCTTTCTGGAACAACGGTCATGAATATTGTGCCTCCCGACGAAGAGGGGTTTGCCCGGGCTCTCGACGCCCTGGCTTGCGATGAGGTTGTAGCCTATCCGACGGAGGCTGTTTACGGTCTTGCCGTCAATCCGCTTTCAGACAAAGGGCTTGCCACACTCTTTTCCATCAAGGAGCGTGATCCGCACATACCCGTGCTGCTTATTGTGGCTGATGACACTCAACTGCGCCCCTTTGTATCTTCCATTGACGGGAAGACAAGGGCCTTTATGAAACGCTTCTGGCCGGGTCCGCTGTCTCTTCTTTTTAAAGCAGGAGAGGGGCTTCCGAAAGCGCTTGTCGGCGACGGAGGCCATATCTGCCTTCGCTGTCCCGGAAGTTCTCTGGCCCGTCTTTTATGTGCGCAATGGGGCGGTGCGTTGACTTCCACTTCGGCCAATCTTTCCGGACAGCCCCCGGCGCGCACAGCGGAGTCCGCATCACTGCCCGGAGTGGCTCTGACTCTTGATGGCGGTGTGCTGGAACCGGGTGCGCCATCCACTGTTTTTGATGCAGTCACAGGCCGTATTCTGCGTCCAGGAGCCGTGGCTGATACTTTGTTACTTGACTTTTGGAATGAATGAGAGAGAAAAGGAATTTTTTCATGATTATCGCCGTAGGCTCCGATCATGCCGGATATGAAGCTCCGGAACCCCTGTACAAACCTTCCATCATCAGTTATCTTGAATCGCTGGGACACGTCGTGATTGATTGCGGTACCTCCGGGACGGAATCAGTGGATTATCCTGATTTTGCAGATGCCGTCTGCGAGGCGATTCTGAATGGTCGGGCCGACTGCGGTGTGCTTATCTGCGGTACCGGTATCGGCATAGGCATGGCTGCCAACCGTCACCGGGGCATCCGGGCCGCCACCTGCACCACTACAGAAATGGTGCGTCTGGCCCGGGCGCACAACGATGCCAATATCCTGGCTGTGGGCCGCCGCATCCTGCCCCTGAATCAATGTTTCGAGCTGATTTCTCTTTTTCTGAGCACGCCCTTTGAAGGAGGGGAGCGTCATTCCCGTCGTATCGGGAAGATGGGCTGACCCGACAAAAGAAAGGCGGCGCCCGTCTTGATTGAAGAGGACGCCGCCGCGGATAAAGCGATACAGGGTCTGATCAGGGATTGAGCAGATAGATATCTTTCCAGCCGATGCCGTCCGCACCGCCCGTGTGCAGTTGCAGTGCAAAGAAGCCTTCAGTGAGGACTTGTCCTTCATCCTCCAGGTCCAGTACGCGGATACCATTGATCCAGGTGGTGACATGCTTGCCTTCGCTGCGGATTTCGATGGTGTTCCAGGTGCCGGGACGCAAGGCGACACTTTCCATGGTTGTGGGATCGGGTTTCACGAGCCAGCCGCGTTTGTAGCTTTCATATACCCAGCCGCTTGGTCCCGGATAGCCGGGATCCACTTCGCCCTGCAGTCCGGAAATGAGGGGATAGCCGTCTTCTTCCCGAAGTTTGATTGTGGAATGATAGAAGAGCCCGTAGTTTCCGTCGCCGGTCATATTGAAGGAGCCGCGTATGCGGAAATCTTTAAAGATCTCTTCCGTGGCCAGATATCCTTCGGAACGTTTGGGACCGCTGTTGCCCCAGATCACCCCGTCTTCGATGCTCCATTTTTCAGAGCCCCATTCTTTCCAGCCTTCAAAAGTACTGCCGTCGAAAAGGGCACGCCAGTCACCTTCCCGGCCGAAATCTCTGATCTGTACATTGCGGTATTCAATTTCCGTAAAATCATCGGTGGCTTCGTAGGGAAAGAGTTGCAGGGCGATAAAGCCGCTGATGAAAGCTTCGTCTTCGATGCGGGCTGCCAGAACATCGTGCAGGTAGACTTCCAGCACATTGCCCTGAGCACTGACACGCATGGTGTTCCAGTCCCGCTGTTTGAGTGTTTTCACGGCATCAGCAGACGGTTCCACCAGATAACCCCGGCCGTTTTCGTCCATGATGACGCCGGTGCCCGTGCGTTTGCGTGTTTCAATATTGGCCTGATAACCATACATCTGACGGGGGGCTGTATGCACATCTTCGCCTTCTTCCAGAGGCATGCGCTGCAGCCAGTGTGAGCGCAACTGCACACCACCATTGGTGGGCGAAGGAGTGCGGAAATCGAAGCTGATTTCAAAGTTGTAAAACTCTTCTTTCTCGTAGAGGAGCCAGCAATTTTCGTCTTTGGCGGCACGACCGGTAATGACGCCTTCTTCGGAGACGGACCATTCACCGCCCAACACACGCCAGCCATCGAGGGTGTTATCCGGTGTGAGGCTGACCCAGTCAGCGGCAAAGCCCGCCGATGCCAGAGCCAGGGTTGAAAGAACAGTGAGCATAAAAAGCATACGATTCATGGCATATCCTTTGTTTTTCGGGTTGACCGGATTCGTTCCGGTATTGCATTGCCGGAGCCGTGCAGCTGTCAGCCACAGCCCGGAAGAGGAACGGGAAACATGTGATCCGTTCTTTGGGTAATCATACTGAAATGCGGGCATGTGTACAAATTTCTCTGCTTTGCATGAAAAAGGCTGTGTTATCTGAAAAACAGCTATGATGTTTTTCCTTTCAGTTGCGTGCATGCTCCTTCTCTTTTTAAGTGAAATGAGGGCTTTCTGGAAAAGAGGGAGGATAACGGGTCATAATGGAGCATTCCCGTTTTCAGTCACAGCTTCAACCCATAGAGTCCTGTCTGATGATCGCCACCTTATGTAATTTTTGCGGCCTTAAAATCCTCGTCCCTGAATCCATGGAAGGGCGTGAGGGGAAGTGTCTCAATTGCGGCAAGTCCATACGGGTGCCCCGTTCGGGTCGGAACATTTCTCTGGCCCAGACGGAATTTTCTCTGGGCGATACTATCAACGATCGCTACAAAATCAAAAAGTATATTGGCAAAGGCGGCATGGGCGTGGTGTATCTTGCTGAGGATACACTGGTCCGGGAGGATGTGGCACTCAAATTTTTGCGACCCGATCTTCTCCAGACGCCCCGTGCCCGTCAGCTGTTTCTTCAGGAAGCGCAGATTGCCAGGCGGCTCCGCCATGAAAACATCATTGCCGTTCATGATGTGAGCTTTACCGAAGAAGGCATTCTGTTCCTTTCCATGGAATTTGCGCAGGGTCAGGCACTGCGACATCTGTTGACCGAACAGCGTGTTCAGCGCAAGTACCTGCCTCTGCGGCTTATTCACACCATGAGCCTGCAGGTGTTGCGTGCCCTGGATTATGCCCATCGTCGTGTTGTCCATCGTGACATCAAACCGGAAAATATTCAGCTTCTTCCCAATGAGCGGATCAAAGTGCTGGACTTCGGGCTTGCAAAGGCTGTGGAAGAACAGGAAAGCAGCTATGCGGCGCGACCCTCCCAGGCCAAACTCATGGGTACGCTGGGCTATGCGGCGCCGGAACAGCTTCTTCACGGACAGGTGGACGGCCGTGCGGATATTTATGCGGTGGGGCTGGTTCTGCGCGAGTTGATTTCTTTGCGGACCCCTCTGGAACTGGCTGCCGATATGCCACTGGCCCGTGCAGATGTCCCGCCGGGATATATCCGTGTGATTGACCGGGCTGTGCAGCACAGCAAGCATGACCGCTGGCAATCAGCGGCGGACTTCAGCACAGCTTTGAAAGAGGCCTTTGATCAGGCCTTCTTTCTTCCCCGCCGTGAGGTCACTTCAGATGCTTCCGGGAATTCAGCCGATCGGACGGGCATGGTACTTCTGGAAGGCGGCCGTTTCCTCATGGGCAACAACCAGATCCCTGAGGAGTCACCGGAACGGGAGGTGGAAATTGCACCCTTCTGGATGGATATTTATCCTGTGACCGTGGCGCAATATGCACGGTTTATGGAAGAGACCGGTGCGGAAAAGCCCGCCTTCTGGAACAATCCGCAATTCAACGGAGAAGAACAGCCTGTTGTAGGTGTTTCCTGGGAAGAGGCTCGGGCTTATGCCTCCTGGGCGGGTAAAGAGCTCCCCACGGAGGCACAGTGGGAGTATGCGGCTCGGGGTACTGAAAACAGAAAATATCCCTGGGGCACTCTGCAGCCGGAGCCATCCAGATGCAACTTCAACAGATATCTCGGCATGCCGAGCATGGTTTCCATGCACGAAGAAGGCCGGACGCCGCAGGGCATTTTTGATCTGGCCGGGAATGTCTACGAATGGACGGCCGACCCTTTTCGCCCATACAGCGTCCGACAGACTCAGGATGAAGGGGCTGAACAGCGCCCGCGAAAAGCCGTTCGAGGCGGCTGTTTTGAGTCTGGGCCGGCGGAGATGATCACCAGTGCCCGTCATGGTGAATTTCATAATGTGCGCCTGGCTACTCTGGGCTTCCGTTGCGTCCTTCCCGCCTGAAAAGAGTCATTGACGACCGCCAGCTCACTTTTTACAAGCCTCAGGGGCCCTTTATGAGAAATAAATGACTCTTTTTCCTTGTTTCATGATAACCGGTCAGGGTGTGGGCTGGCGGACAGTGCTGAAGCCTCAAAAAGGCTGCATCTTTGTATACGGGAGAATAGTGGAATTGTCCAGAAAAAATCTTATTACCGCTGTGGGCTTCGGGCTTTGTCTGCTCCTGGCCCCGGCTCTGACCAGCTGTATTGACAGTACAGCTCCGGATCCCGTACAGTCTTTTGAAGTGCGGGCTTCAGATGGGAAAGTGGTGTTGTCCTGGGAAAACCCGAGCGATAAAGACTGGGTCGGAGTCATGGTCTGTCGAAAAACGGATATGCCCCCCAAAGGGCCTCTGGATGGTGTTGTGATCGCTTCCGGTGCAGTGGATCAGATTGAAGATCTGGAAGTGGAAAATGAACAGACCTATTATTATGCGGCCTGGACCTTTGATTTTGTGGGTAATTTTTCCCCGGCTGTCCACGGGACAGCAACTCCCCGCGCCTTTAAACTGCACATGATTCAGGAAGGTGAAGGGCATGCTTTCATGCCTGTGGCCGGGGAAGTTGAGCTGGAGGAAAGTTCCGGATCTGAAGCGGTTTCGGGAGGAAGTGATCGGACCAGACTTGCCCGGGAGAGCGACTGAGCAGCGGGGCGTTCTTTTCCGGTCTGTTCTCCGGTTACAGACAAGAGCGTCGTGTCTGAAAAGACGGATGAAAACAATGGGCTGATCCTCCTGTCTGATCAAAAAACCGGGCTGCTTCTGTATTTATGCGTTGACTTCATGCTATAATCCGCATCGTTCAGGACACGTATTTTCAATGGGAGAAGCAGATCTCCAGGGTCAGGTACAGTATACATGTGGAGCCGATTTACAGAAAGAGCCAAGCACGTGATTGCCACGGCGCGCGAAGAAGCGGTGCGCCTGGGTTGTGAATATGTGCGGACAGAACATCTTCTTCTGGGCTTGTGCAAGGAAAGAGAAGGGATTGCCGCCAGAGCTCTGGCAAATCTCGGGCTGAACATGGACAGGATGGAAGAAGAAATCAAGCGCATTACTTTTTCCGGATCCAGCGAGGTGCCCAGCGAGGAAATCACCTTTACGCCCCGTGCGAAAAGGGTGTTGGAACTGGCTACAATGGAGGCGCAAGGGGCAAAACACAATTATGTGGGCACGGAACATCTGCTTTTGGGGCTGCTTAAAGAAGGGGAAGGGCTGGCTGCAAAAGTCTTCGATGATTTGAAGGTGGATACGCGACGGCTGCAGGATGAAGTCTTCCGGCTCATGAATACCCAGGTGCGGGCGGAAACACAGGATGCGCCCAGGCAACGCAAATCAGCTACACCGGCATTGGAGGCTTTTGGCCGGGATCTGACGCAAATGGCCCGGGAAAATAAACTGGATCCTGTCATCGGCCGGGAAGATGAAATTGAGAGACTGATACAGATTCTCAGTCGACGGACCAAAAATAACCCCGTGCTCATCGGGGAGGCCGGTGTGGGGAAAACAGCCATTGTGGAAGGACTTGCACAGTTCATTGTCAGTGGCAATGTGCCGGAACTGCTGCTCAATCGGAGGGTTCTGTCGCTGGATCTGGCGGGGATGGTGGCCGGGACAAAATACCGCGGGCAATTTGAAGAGCGGATGAAAGCCGTCATGAAAGAAGTCCGTAAAGCGGACAATGTGATCCTCTTCATTGACGAACTGCATACGCTGGTGGGGGCGGGAGCGGCTGAAGGAGCCGTTGATGCGGCCAATATGCTCAAACCTGCGTTGTCACGGGGAGAGATGCAATGTGTCGGTGCGACAACCATGGACGAGTACCGAAAGCATATTGAAAAAGATTCGGCACTGGCCAGACGATTCCAGACCATTCTGGTCAATGCGCCTTCCGTTGCGGAAACAATACAAATCATTAAAGGGCTGCGAGATAAATATGAGGCACATCATCGGGTACGTTTTTCCGATGAGGCCATTGTTGCGGCTGCGCAGCTGTCCAATCAGTATATTACGGAGCGGTCATTGCCGGATAAGGCGGTGGATGTGATTGATGAGGCCGGAAGCAGGGCAAGACTCCAGCTGACCACACGCCCGGCATCTCTGAAGCAGATCAGTGTGGAGATTGAACAGGCAACCCAGGAAAAAGAAGCCGCTATCGGAAACCAGGAATATGAAAAGGCGGCCGCTTTACGGGATCGAGAACGCACGCTGATCACCAAACTCGAAAAAGAAAAACGGGAGTGGGAACAGAAGCGCGATTCAACGGATATGGAAGTGACGGCGGAAGATATCGCCTATGTGGTATCCAAATGGACGGGCGTTCCGCTGACGAAGCTGGAAGAAAAAGAGTCGGCAAGACTTCTTCGCATGAGAGAGGAATTGCATAAGGTCGTTGTGGGGCAGGACGAAGCCATTGATGCCATTACACGCGCCATACAACGGTCCCGTGCGGGACTGCGGGGACGGACACGACCGGTGGGCTCTTTTCTCATGCTCGGGCCTACGGGCGTCGGCAAGACACTTCTGGGAAAAGCGCTGGCCGAATTCCTCTTTGGAAATATGGAAGCGCTCATCACCGTGGATATGTCCGAATATATGGAGAAATTCGCCGTGTCCAGGCTCATTGGAGCGCCGCCTGGATATATCGGATATGATGAGGGAGGGCAGTTGACGGAGCAGGTGCGGCGACGCCCTTATTCCGTGGTGCTTTTTGACGAAATTGAGAAGGCCCATCCCGATATTTTCAATGCCTTGCTTCAGGTTCTGGAAGAAGGGCATCTCACGGACAGCACGGGGAGGAAGGTGGATTTTCGAAATACGGTCATCATGATGACTTCCAATATCGGGGCGCGACGTATAGGCAAAAATACAGCGCTCGGCTTTTACCGGGATACAGAGGATGAAAACTATGACCGCATGAAAGAGCGGGTCATGGAAGAGGTTCAGAAAGTATTCAATCCTGAGTTTCTGAACCGTATCGATGAGATGCTTGTGTTCCACCGATTGGGCCGGGAGGAACTGCTTCAAATAGTTGATCTGCAGGTGAATGAAATTGTCGCACGGGTTGCGGAACAATTCATCGATCTGGAAATCACGCAAGAGGCAAGGGAATTCCTGGTGCGTATGGGCAGCAATGAAGAGTACGGTGCGCGACCGCTGCGTCGTGCCATGCAGCAGTACGTGGAAGATCCTTTGGCTGAAATGTTATTAAAAGGGAATTTAAATCCGGATACATCTATTGTCATGCGTCCCTCGGATCAGGGCGATGTGCTGATACCGGAGACAGTGGCTGAAACCACGGGAGGTATACTCTCTTGAAAAAGAAGTCTTTGTTTACTCACCAGGCGATCCTTCTGTTGACGCTCTGCATGCTTTGCGCCTTTTCCCTGAGCGCACAGGAATCAGAAGCTTACACCGTCCGCGAGATCAAAATAGAAGGTCTCGTACGGATCAGCGATGCGGCCGCCAGAGCCCAGCTGGAAACGCAGGCCGGTGCAGCCTATGATCCGGGAGCTGTTGCCCGCGATATCCGGCGTCTCATGGAACTGGGATTTTTTGACGCCGTCGATGCCCAGGTGCAGGAAGCCGGAAATGAAATCGTGCTCATCTATTCCGTTGAGGAAAAAAGACTCATCGAGCAGATTCATATCATCGGCAACAGGAAAATAAAAAGCAGGGTCATCCGCTCCGCTCTCACCATGCGTGAAGGCGGATCCTTTGAACCTGAAATGTTTGAGAATGAACGTCAGGCCGTCCTGGATCTGTATCAGGGAAAAGGCTTTGCCAATACAAGCGTGGACGTGGTCGCTGAAAATGTCGGACCCTCCCGTGTGCGTCTGGTCTATACCATTACGGAAGGCCGTAAGGGACGCATCAAAACCATCACCTTCGTCGGCAACGATCACATGAAAACCCGTCGTCTTCGCAAGGTCATGAAAACCAAACAGGCGCGATGGTTTTTCAGCAGCCGCTATGATGAAGACAAGTTCGCCGCGGATCTGGGTCTGATTACGGATGCCTATGGTGAGCTGGGTTTTCTGGAGGCCAAAATAGCCTCTACGGATATGGAATATTCCAAGGGCGGCAAACGCATTGATATAACGCTGCATCTGGAAGAAGGGGATCAATACACGCTGGACTCTCTGGACATAACCCGCAACATTGTCTATGACGATGAAGAGCTTCTTGATTCGATCAAAGTGCATCCGGGTGATATTCACGACAAGGTGCAAGTGACCAAAGACGTGGGAATCATTGAGCAGGGGTATCAGGACAGTGGCTACATTGATGCGCGGGTGACACCGCAGATCACCCTGGACCGTGAAAATAAAACCACCCATGTGGTGTATCACGTGGACGAAGGGAACTTGAAGTATCTGCGTGAAATCCGCATCACCGGAAACGATATCACCAAGGATGAAGTTGTCCGCCGTCAGATGCTGCTCATTCCCGGCGAGCGCTATGACGGTGCCGCTGTTACAGAGAGCGAAAACCGTATCCAGAACACGCGCTTCTTTGACAAAATCCGCATTACCTTTGATGAAACAGACGATGAACTCTTTACGGATCTGCGCGTCAATGTTGAAGAAGGCAAAACGGGCATGTTCAACTTCGGCGCCGGATACAGCAGTGAAGACAGACTGGGTGTTTATACGGAAATGCGCCTGAGCAACTTTGATCTTTTCAACTGGCCCCGATTCTCCGGAGCAGGACAGGTGCTGCGTATCCGTACCCAGATCGGAGAGAGACGCAACGAATACAGCGTCAGCTTTACCGAACCCGAATTTTTCGGCTATCCCATCTCCTTCGGTGTGGACGCCTTCGACGAATCCTATCAGGTTCGCGGTGCGGCCCGATATAAAGAAGAGATTCGCGGTGGTCAGCTGCGTCTGGGCAAATCGCTTTCTCCCTATGTTTTCGCCCAGTCCATCTGGCGTTTTCAGGAAACAGACCTGAGCCAGTTCTCGAGGTGGGCCCATCCCGAAATCAGAAAACAGGAAGGCCGATCCACGATCATTGCCAACCGCTGGCAGATTGAACGTAATACTCTCGACTCCAACTTTGATGCGAGCCATGGAGCGGTTCATATTCTGGCTGCTGAAATTGCCGGATTCGGTGGTGATCATAATTTCCTGCGCTTTGAACAGGACTCAACCTGGTACCGTGCGCTGGGCCAGAAGGAAAAATGGGTGCTTTCTCTGCGGGCCCGCCATGGACTCATGACCACCTACGGCAGTTCAGACTATATTCCCCTGCAGGAACGTTTTTATGCGGGCGGCACAACCACCGTGCGCGGCTACAGAAACCGTGATATCGGTCCCAAGGTGCGTGAGTATCGCTGGAGAGGCAGTCACTTCGCCATTGGTGGTAAAACACGCTTTGTCTATAATGCGGAAGCCAAATACCGAGTCACCGATATTTTCCGACTCTACAGTTTTGCTGATGCAGGCGCTGTCTGGGCCGATGCCGGTGATATCGACTTCGGTGACTTCAACTACAGCGTGGGTTTGGGTATAGGCTTCAACGTTCCCATGTTCGGACCCATCCGCGTGGATTACGGCTATCCCCTCAACCCGAACAAACGACAGAGCAGCAGTGGGCGTCTGCACATGGCCACGGGTTTCCGCTTCTGAGTCTGATACCCGGGCTGCAGAAAAAGCACACGGCGGCTGAATTTGAAATAACCAGGGCAGCGTTTCGGCGCTGCCCTTTTTTCATGGACAGACTTCGTGCTGCTACCCGGTATCTTTCATTATTTTTCCTGGGAATATAGATGATAGGGGATCTGCGAGGGATGAGGTGCGAGGGCAGGTAGGGGCACGGCATGCCGTGCCCATTTCAACCAGGACCCCAACCCCCGCCCTTCCCACATCCGTCCGATCCGACTGATCCGACCGATCCGACCGATTGCCCTGAAAGACCTTGAGATTCACTCCTGGGAACGCCAATTTCCACATTGGCAGACAGCGTATAATGACCCGCAGAACATATTGACTTGGTTGCGGCATGACAGCTCTTTTCTGACTACCTCTTTCTTTATACACTCAAGTCTTTACATCGCGCCAAGGTTTTACAACAACTGACCGTCTTTGCAGCGATGTGTGCCAATGGGGACATTGGCGCTCCCACGTCATACAACTTTACGCCGGAAAGTACTCAAGGTCAAAGTATTACCCTCAGAATACACAACATATAATTCTGTTTCTTGGGAGAACAAAAAGGCTGAAAATCGGTAAGACGGCGTGGGGTATGTCTTGGGGCAAATGAGAGACTTGAAGCAATCAGACGTCTCAGGGGAATTGGATGGATCAGTCGGATTGATCGGATGTGGGAGGGGCTCAGGCATGCCTCGGGATACAACAGAGACTCCGGAGAGACACATAAGCCTCTTCCACTCATTTTCTTAGTGAAGCTTCGTGTCCTTCGTGACTTCGTGGTGAAAAAAGAAATGACACTTTGCTTGCGGCTGTGCTGCGCTGTGTCAGTTTTCCGGGATATGCAGAATCTCGCCGATACGGATCAGGTCATTGCTTTTATTGTTGATCTCCCGAAGGATTTCGACCGTGCATCCATAACGGACCGCCACTTTGGAAAGACTGTCTCCCTTCACGACTTTATGGGTGAAGGTATTTGTGCCGCCGTCAGGCTGCAGTGAGGTGGGAGCGATTTCGATTCTGTCCAGAGCACTGCGGAAACGATCCAGACGCATGCGGCTTTCCATGAGCATGTGTCGGAACTGCATGTCTTTTTCCGCCTCCAGAGCGATGGCCTGAACCACGGAACGCAAGGGCGCAGGTGAATTGTCGCAGATGATCAGCCCGTCACAGCCGGCCCGGAGTGATTGAATCGCAGCTTTTGCCAGGTTTCCCTCAATGGCCTTCATTTTCATGTCATCGGTGAGAATGAATCCCTCATACCCCCATTGCTCACGGAGGATGCCGCGAACCAGGACAGGGGAGAGTGTCGCGGGAGTGGAAGGATTGGCGGGATCAAGAGCGGGACAGGCGATATGCCCGACCAGTATGGCTGGAGCCCCGGCATCCACAGCGTTTTTGAAGGGCAAGAGCGTATCCTCCAAAGCGGCGCCTGTCTGAAGGAGGCGGGCCACCTGTTTATGCGAATCTTCTGTGGCCGCGCCGTGACCGGGAAAATGTTTCACCACAGGAAGGCGCCCTTCCCGGAAGATGCCTTCCATGAAACGCCAGCCCAGGAGCCAGGCGATTTCCGGATCTTCGGAAAAGGCACGGTCGCCGACAGCACGACTGCCGGGAACATTCAGATCCAGCACGGGAGCGATGAGTACTTCCAGACCACGTTCCCGTGCTTCACGGGCGTAACCCGCGGCTGTCTCGCGCACAGCCTTATCATCGCCTTTGGCACCCAGAGCTCCGGCTGAGGGAGCATCAGCGAGGCGCATCCGGTTCACACGGCCCCCTTCCTGATCCACATATATCAGGGGCAGTTCTCCGGACCAGGCCTCTCCGTTGGTGGCCCTTTTGATGGATACCACAAGATCCAGAGTCTGCTGTTTTCCGCCCAGATTGTTTCCCAGGAGAATCACACCACCGGGCTGAATCTCGCGGAGCAGAGCTCTGTCTTGAGCGGAGAGGGTTTTGCCGGATACAGCGATAATGAGACTGTGACCGGGAATCAGAGGCGATGGAGAGCTGGCTACGGCTCGGGTAGTCCAGGCAAAGACAATAATCAATAAGGAATGGAAAATAATTTTCAATGAATGCTTTCCCTTTGCTGAAAGGCGGATGAAGCCAAGGCAACAGACGGATACCATTCTACACAAGAGGGGGTGATAGGTGATAGGTGATAGGGGATAGGTGCGAGGTGCGAGGGCAGGTAGGGGCACGGCATGCCGTGCCCATTTCAGCCCGGACCACAACCCCCGCCGCTCCCACATCCGTCCGATCCGACTGATCCGACCGATCCGACCGATTGCCCTTGGGACAGATGATTGCTTCAATGTCTTTTCAAAAGACCAAGAGGGTCGGCCATTTTTTGCGTTGTTTGGGCTGAATGCTTTGACAGGCGGGCCGGGTCGCAAAAAAACCGGAATGACGGCGGGGGGGATATAGCTGATAGGACTGATGACTTTGAGTTGCGCACCTGGGAACGCCAATTTCCACATTGGCAGGACACCCGGGAAAAGGCCGTGATTCATGTATGTATTTGACGGGAGAACAAAGACTTTATTTAATTCGTGGCCAGCAAAAGACCTGTTGCCGAAGCATTGTCTATAAAAAATATCGGTGCCATAACTCGCTATCAGCCAATGGGGACATTGGCGCTCCCACGATATGTTCACTCTTCGGCGGAAAGTTTTCTGAGTAATGAATTTGTTTGAGAAAAGAGAGATCTCATGCCGCAACCAAGTCAATATGTTCCGCGGGTCATTATACGCTGTCTGCCAATGTGGAAATTGGCGTTCCCAGGAGTGAATCTCAAGGTCTTTCAGGGAAGTCGGACGGATCGGTCGGATCGGACGGATGTGGGAGGAGCGGATTATAGGGGATAGGGGATAGGGGATAGGGTGTTCGGGTGTTGAGGTCTCCTTTCAGCCCTTTCACATGAAATTTTGAAGAGAAAGTCCTTTTTTTGCTATACTGTTTCTCTCTGTACCAATCCCAATTTCAATGCAACTATTACCAGTAAGGAGGTGAACATTTTGAGAACATACGAAGCGCTGTACATTATCCATCCTGAATCGGACGATAATGCCATCCAGACGATAACGACAGATGTCGAACAACTGATCACCAGCAATGGCGGTTCTATCGTGCGCTCCGATGTTTGGGGAAAACGCAAGCTTGCCTATACGATTGACAAACAAACAGAAGGCATTTACGTTGTACTGCGTTTTCAGGCAAACCCCGAATTCATTCATCGGTTGGAGCAGCATTTCAAGCTTTTAGAAACCGTGATTCGTTATATGGTGCTCTATCTGGATGCCAAGACACTCAAGTTGGAAGAGCAGCAACAACGGCAATATGAAGAGGATCTTCGCCAAAGCGCTGCACGTCGCAGTCACAGTGATGACGACGATGATGACGATGAACAGGAAAGCGGTTTTAAACGTCGCGGTCAAGATTCACCTGTCCAAGAAGAAGAAGAGGACGATGATGATGAAGACGAAGACGAGGACGAAGACTGATTTCCTTTCCCTGGCACGAAACTCTGTTCAGTATCAACTGTGATTGTTAACATGTGAAGGAATAAGGATGAGCGATTTACGTGTGCCCGATTTGAACCATCTTTTTGTTGCCGGTCGGCTTACCCGTGACCCGGATCTGCGCTATGTTTCCGGCAGCCATACGCCTTACTGTCGTATCACTGTCGCCAATACGCGCTATTTCCGCGACAAAAACACAGGTGAACGCAAAGAAGAAACGAACTTCGTGGACGTGACCGTTTGGGGCGCTCAGGCTGAATTTGTCGGCGAGCGTCTCAAGAAGGGTCGTCCTGTAATTGTGGAAGGGCGTTTGCGCACCAGTGAATGGGAAGATCAGGCAACGGGTCAGCGGCGTTCACGTCTGGCTGTAACGGCCATGCGTGTGACGCCTCTGGACTGGGATGACTCCGGCAGTTATTCAGGCGGCGGCCGTTCTTCAGCGCCGTCAGCCCCTGCAGCTGAATCGAAGCAGGAGCCGGCTCCACGTGAAATCGAAGAGCCCATCCCGGAAGATGATATTCCCTTCTAACCAACCAAAGGACTCCAGAAATGGCAAGAATATCCGCCAAGACTAAAATGAAAGTGCGTGAGAAAAAGTCACGCAGACGCAAAAAGAAAAAATCTTTGCGCGCGAAAGTATGTCGTTTGACCATCGATCGGGTAGTATTCATAGACTATAAAGATGTCAATCTTTTGAAACACTACGTGACCGAACGCGGCAAAATTATTCCCCGTCGCATTACGGGGGCCACAGCGAAGCATCAACGCATGCTGAACCGTGCCATCAAACTGGCTCGCCAGGCTGCGTTGTTGCCCTATCTCGCAGACTGACGAAGGATGAAAGTTTTTCGCGCCGCTTTCTTGAAGCTGGCGCGAAGCTTTCCATAATCATGCCAGTTTATTTATTTGCCTGCATACTGTTGGGCGCATTGATCATCCTGGGCGGGGTGACCGAGGGCATATTGCTCCTGCTTCTGATCAGTGTATATCCTGTTGCCTGGTATTGGGTTCACAAGCAGTATTATCGTGCTTTTGTGCTTCCCTTGATTTCCTGGCTTCTTGCAGGTTTCATAGCCGGCGATCTGTTACTGGCGCTGGTGCTGATCTTCAGCTTGTTTCCCGGCGTGTTAGTTGGTATGCTGATTGACCGAGGTCAGAGTCTCGGAAAGTCTCTTTGTGCTGTCACGGCTGTGATCTTTCTTTTTTCCGGCGGCAGTTCCGCTCTGATGTGGCCTGTCATCCGTGAGAACTGGCATCTTTATTTTCAGAGTTATCAGGAGCAACTGACTCAAAACACTGCAGGCGCCGGCAATGAACATGCGCTGGCTCTGGTCGCCTGGTTTGATTTGAACTGGGCTTATGTGAGTTTCGGTATGCTCTTCGGAATGATTTTGCTGAGCCAGCTTCTGCTGGTAGCGCTTCTTTTCGCTCGTTTGAGAAAAGAGACGTCGTCCATAGTGCATCGCTATGAATTCGGACGCTTGCGTCCACCGGAGCCTCTGGTCTGGGTTGTCATCGTGGCATCGCTGGGCTGGTTTTGGGACGATTATTATCCCAATGATGCCCTGCGGCTGCTTGTATGGAACGGTGCGATCATGCTGGCCTTTGTATATCTGGTAAACGGTATTTCCATTGTTGCTTTTGCAGCAACACTTTTTCAGATGAGGCGTATGACACTGGTATTTATCGTGTTTACGCTGATAGTTTTCAATTTATATCAAATACTGCCTGTTGTCGGCCTTTTTGATACCTGGATTGATTTCCGCAGCTGGTTCGGCCAAATCCGCCATAAACAGCTCAAGGAGAAAGAACCGGATCTCTAAGGCACTGGCATCCGGGCACTTCAGAACAGGATAACTTCAGATTAGGGAGTGTTAGAACATGAAGGTCATTCTCTGTGAATACATTGAGAAGCTGGGCGAAATCGGCGACAGTGTGACTGTAAAAGACGGGTATGCCAGGAACTATCTGATTCCGCGGAAGCTGGCTGTTCAGGCTGACTCAGCTTCGGCGAAACAGATTGAACATGAGCTGCAGATTCTCAAAAAGCGCGAAGAAAAGCGCCGGGCTCTTCTTACGGCCGAAGCGGACAAGATGCGCAGTCTCACCTTGGAATTCAAGGTTCGTGCCGGCGAAGAAGACAAGATTTTCGGCTCTGTCACCACAGCCATGATCGCTGAGAAGCTTCAGGAAGCCGGTTTTGATGTTGACCGGAAGAAAGTGATTCTTGAGGATCCTATCAAGGCACTGGGCATTTATTCCGTGGATATTAAAGTCTATCCCGGCATTGAGACAGCCGTTAAAGTGTGGGTCACCGGTCTTGAAGACGAAGTGACGACGAGTTCGGCCCCTGTGGAAAGTGAAGAAACAGCGGCTGAAGATTCCGACACGACGGCCTGACATGTCTCAGGCATCGGATCAGAGAGTGAGCGGAGCAAGCTCCAAAGCGCTTTACGATCGCACGCCGCCCCAGGACATTGAGGCTGAACGTGCCTTCCTGGGCTCAATTCTGTTGCGTCCTGAAGCGCTCAGCGATGCCTTGGATATTCTGCAGGGCGGAGACACGGATATTTTTTTCGTCCCCGCCCATCAGGTTATTTTCAATGCGATATTGGCGCTTTTCAACAAAGCAACGCCCATTGATCCTGTGACGCTCCTCGCTGAGATCGGAGTGAACAAAGCTTTTGAGTCCGTGGGTGCTGATTCCTATCTCATTGAACTGTTGAATGCTGTACCCACTTCCGCGAATATTGAATACTATGCCCAGATTGTTCTGGAGAAGTCGATTCGTCGGCGTCTGATAGAAACATGTGCTCTGATTACGGCTGAATCTTATCGGTCGGAACTGGACATGAAAGCCCTTCTTGATAATTCTGAAAAACAGATTTTCGCACTTAATCAGGAGCGTCAGGCGAACAGGATCCACGCCCTGTCTGAAGTTATCAAATCTGTCATTGGCACAGTCGAAGCCAACTTGGCCAGTGGCGAACACCTCACGGGCCTGGCCACAGGCTTCAACGGACTGGACAAACTTCTTTCCGGGTTTCAAAAATCTGAAATGGTGATTCTGGCTGCGCGTCCCTCTGTAGGCAAGACGGCTCTGGCTCTGAATATAGCCGCCAATGCGGCGCTGCAGAACAACAAATGTGTGCTTATATTCAGTCTTGAAATGGCCAAAGAGCAGCTGACCAACCGTCTGCTGTGCATGACCGGTGCCGTTGATGCCCATCGCTTCCGCGATCGTTATCTGGTGGAAGAGGAGTTTTCCAAGCTTGTGAATGCGGCCGCTGCCCTTACGGGAGCCAAGATTTTTATTGATGAAACTTCAGGACTCACCCCGATGGATCTGCGCTCCAAGGCAAGACGTTTCCATTTAGACACTCCTCTTGACCTGATTATCATTGACTATATGCAGCTGATGCATACGGGGGGTCGCAATGAAAACCGGCAGACGGAGATCTCGGAAATATCCCGTTCCATCAAAGGACTTGCCCGCGAACTGTCCATACCCATTCTTACCTTGTCTCAGTTGAGTCGTGAGGCGGACAAGGATGACAGGGGTACCCCGAAACTTTCCCATTTGCGTGAATCAGGCGCTATTGAGCAGGATGCGGACGTGGTGATTATCCTCTCCCGTCCTCCCGTGGATGAGCGGGAAGGGCGGGAGGATCTCATCTATGCCACAGTGGCAAAGCACCGAAACGGGCCTACAGGCCGGGCTGACCTTTTGTTCTATACCAGTATCCAGCGTTTTGTGGATGGTGATACCGATTCCGGCTACCGTCGTGAAAGCCGCGAAGACACCTATTCACATCCTGTTCCGACGGATCTTGATAATCCCTTTATGGAAGCCGCTTTTGAAGAAGAAGAGGAAGATATGTTCTAAAGGAGTACTGAAAGCCAATCTTCCTTAATCGCCCATACGGGGCATCGGAGACATGCATGCTTTTTTCAGGTTCTTATATTGCAATGGTGACTCCCTTCACGGAGTCAGGGGATGTGGATTTTGAGGCCTATGGCCGTCTGGTGGATTTTCACCTGGACCAGGGCACCGATGGTCTGGTTCCTTGTGGCTGTACGGGCGAAGCGGCGACGCTTTCCCATGAAGAGCAGAAAGCATGTATCCGCTTTGTCGTGGAACGTGTGGCCGGTCGTATTCCCGTCGTGGCCGGTACGGGTTCCAACAACACGGCCGAAGCACTGCTTCTGACGAAGTATGCCAAAGAGGTGAACTGTGACGGCGCGCTGCTGATCACGCCCTATTACAACAAACCGACGGCTGCGGGTCAGATCGCTCATTATACGACCATCGCTGAAGCGGTGGATATTCCCATCATGCTGTACAATGTTCCCGGACGAACAGGGACCAAAATCGCAGCGGAAACAGTGGCGGCTCTCTCCAAAGTTCCGGGGATCCAGTCCATTAAAGAAGCCTGCGGCTGTGTGGATCAGGTATCCAGTATTCTGGAAAAGTGCTCCATCATTGTCATGTCAGGCGATGACAGCCTGACCCTGCCCATGATGGCTGTGGGAGCCACAGGAGTGGTTTCCGTGGCCGGCAATGTGGTTCCCCGTGGCGTGGCCGAGCTTTGCCGCTATGCCAACGAAGGTGCCTTTGACCAGGCCCGGGAAATTCACTATCGCCTGCATCCTCTGTTCACGGCCCTTTTCTGGGAAACAAACCCCATGCCTGTGAAAGCGGCTCTGGCTGAAATGGGCATGATCAAGAATATTCTGCGCCAGCCTCTGGTTCCCATGCAGGAGAAATACCGCAACGATCTGGTCGCTGTTTTGAAAGCACTGGATCTTGTCTGAGTCGCTGCTCTTCCCGGCTTCTGAAAAAGAAGAGCCTGATATGCCCCTCAGCCATCGTGACGGAGGTTGAGCCGCACAGACTTTTTAGTGTCTTCCCTCTGTTTCTGATACACTTGAGCTGAACGCTTCCTATGCGCTCTTTACCACCTTTTTGATATGCGGGCATACCCCGCAGAGGTTATTCGCCATGGCAAAAAAACTCATGATTGATCCCGAAGAAGTCCGTAATAAAAGCAGTCTGGAGCTGGGATCCATACCCATCAACCAATACAGCCGGACATTGAAAGAAGAAAGCGGTTCTTCGGGAGTGGGCATGGTGCGTTGTCTGCGCATCTATCGGGATATGATGATTATCCGCGAGTTTGAGACCATGCTCGACAATATCAAAAAGCTGGGCTCTTATCAGGGGATTGAATACAATCATGCCGGTCCGGCCCACCTGTCCATCGGTCAGGAAGGGGCCGCTGTGGGGCAGAGTGTCCATCTTTCCGTTGATGATCACCTCTTCGGCAGCCACCGCAGTCATGGAGAATTTATCGCCAAGGGACTCCGGGCCGTGGAAGATCTGGCCGGTTCCGCACTCAATGCCATCATGGAAGGCTATTTCGGCGGCGTGACCCTCTCTCTCGTGGACAAGAATGAAGCCGACTGGAGCGGTCTCAGGCTGACTGCCGCAGGCGGGAAAAAAGCGGTTCTGGATACGACAGAAGAGGAAGAGCGGGGTATTGATTTTCTTTTGTATGGCCTTCTGGCTGAAGTATTCGGCCGTGAAACGGGCTTCAACAAAGGCATGGGCGGTTCCATGCATGCCTTTTTCCCGCCCTTCGGGGTCTATCCGGCCAATGCCATTGTAGGTGGAAGTGCTGATATCAGTGTCGGTGCGGCACTCTATAAAAAAGTGCAGGAAAAAGCGGGGATCGCCATTGCGAATATAGGCGATGCCTCCATAGGCTGCGGACCTGTGTGGGAGGCACTGGGCTTTTCGTCCATGGCCCAGATGCGGACTCTCTGGCCTGATTTCATGAAGGGCGGCCTGCCCATGCTCTTCAATTTCATGAATAATTTCTACGGCATGGGCGGACAACCCATTGGCGAAACCATGGGCTTTGATTTTCTGGCCCGTGTCGGTGCGGCGGTCAACCCGGAAAAGATGCATGCGGAAGTGGTGGACGGAAACAATCCGCTTGCTCTGGCCGATGCCTACCAGCGCAAACTGGAGATCATCCAGGCCGGGAAAGGCCCTGTTTTTCTCGATGTACTCTGCTACCGTCAGGCGGGCCATTCGCCCAGCGACCAGTCGGCCTACAGAGAGCGCGAAGAAATCGATATGTGGCGTGCCGTCGATCCTCTTACTGAATACGGTCAGAAACTGCTGGAATCGGGTATTCTCACGGAAGCGGATCTGGACACGGTGGCGGCCTATGCCCGCCGAAAAGTGAGCAAGGCCTGTCGTCTGGCTGTTTGCGAAGAACTTTCTCCCCGCATGTATCTGTCGTCGCGGGAAGGTGTCTCCCAGATGATGTACAACAACCGGTTGGAAGAAAAGCTGCCCGGCCTGCGTCGCAAAGAAGATGTGCTCCAGCCGCTGGAAGAGAATCCCCGGGTTCAGGCCATTGCACGCAAATCCCGCTCCGGCATCGATGCCGATGGCCAGGTGCTCCGGGGAACCAGAGCCGTAACCTTTGGTGAAGCTCTTTTCGAAACCATTATCCACCATTTTTATAATGATCACCGGCTCATTGCCTATGGCGAAGAGAACCGGGACTGGGGCGGCGCCTTCGCCGTCTATCAGGGGCTGACCGAAGCACTGCCTTATTATCGCCTCTTCAATTCGCCCATTTCAGAGGCGGCCATTGTGGGTACAGCCGTGGGCTTTGCCATGGAAGGGGGGCGCCCTCTTGTTGAGCTCATGTACTGCGATTTCATGGGCCGTGCCGGTGATGAGGTTTTCAATCAGATGCCCAAATGGCAGGCCATGTCAGCCGGGCTGCTGAGCCTGCCCATTGTTCTGCGTGTATCGGTGGGAGCCAAATACGGTGCCCAGCATTCTCAGGACTGGACAGCGCTCTGTGCCCATATTCCGGGGCTCAAGGTGGTTTTTCCCGCCACGCCCTACAGCGCCAAAGGCTTGCTCGCCTCGGCGCTGAGCGGCAACGATCCTGTTGTTTTCTTTGAGAGCCAGCGCTTGTATAACCAGGTGGAGCTTTTTCATGAAGGCGGTGTTCCGGCGGAATATTATCGCCTGCCCATAGGCCAGCCGGCCCGGATCAAAGAAGGGAAAGACCTCAGCATCCTCACCTTCGGTGCAACGCTCTACAGGGCTCTGGATGCGGCCAAGCGCTTTGAAGAGGACTACAATATTTCTGTTGAAGTGATTGACGGGCAGACGCTGGTACCTTTCGATTACACGCTGCTGCTGGAGTCTGTGAAGAAGACCGGCAAAGTGATTATTGCCAGTGATGCCTGCGAACGGGGCAGCTATGGCCATACCATTGCCAGCCAGCTGACGCAAATGGCCTTTGATGATCTGGATGCGCCCGTCTGTGTTGTGGGCGCACCTAACTGGATTGTGCCCCCGGCGGAGATGGAAGATGCCTATTTCCCTCAGGTTTCCACTTTCCTCGATGCCTGGCACCAGCAGATCAAGCCGCTCCCGGGCTATACTCCTGAGCGCGCCCGGACGGAAGAAGAAACGATTTATCAGAACCGCTTCGGCATATAAGGGCTGTATTCACAGCGCAGCACAGCCGCAACGAGATCAGCCTTTCTCTTTTAACCAGGGCGTCTGGTAAGACAGGTCGGTTCTTAAAGCTGTCTGGCACTTACCTGGGAACGCCAATTTCCACATTGGCAGACAGCGAGTTAAGATATTGAGACACTGGTATCCAAATTAAGGCCACCATCAAATCCACACAGTTGAATTCATTGGTAATATGTGCAGATTTTGTCTTCATTTTCCCGATTCTCAGGATCAGGCTGACTGATCGTTGCATTGGCCTGTTCAAGAAAAGCTGATTTGGACAAGAATGAAGAATTT
>LSQX01369816.1_pt9 | contig 28433 bp, 27 predicted proteins | sample 654561 | NCBI WGS metagenome assembly LSQX01 (sample SAMN04489861, study PRJNA283612) | anaerobic digester metagenome | isolation source: 4 biogas reactors fed with cattle manure at either 37C or 55C with and... | place: Denmark: Kongens Lyngby | collected 2014
GCTCGCGGTCAGCGAAAATGCGTGGAATGCATTGCTACGCAATGCCCCGCCCGCCCGGCAGAGCCGAGCGATACGATTACAGTCAGAGGACTGCGCCCTCTGAAACTCCCCAGATTTAGTTTGTCCATAGTCTCATCTTGAGACTTTCTAGCACCAGGGTTTTTCATCATTTTCTAATGATTCCTGCGCTTTTCCCTTAATCAAGCCGGGTTATGATGCCATCAGACCACAAGGTTATGAGGAGGAAACACAATGGAACATTTTGAAATGGTAGAAAAACTGCGCCAGAAGGCAAACATCAGCTACGAGGAAGCCAAAAACGCGCTGGAACAAACCGACTGGGACCTGCTGGACGCCCTGGTCTACCTGGAAAGCCAGGACAAGATCAAAAAGGAGCCGGCGGACAGCTTCACCACAAGGAAGGAAAAGCAAGAGCAGCCCCAGGAGGAAGACCTGCGCGGCGTGTTCACCCGGGTGTTCAGCTACATCGCGGAGTTGATCAACAAGGCCAACAACATCCACATGGATGTGAGCAAACAGGGCAAGACCGCCATCTCCATCCCGCTGACTGTGCTCATCCTGCTGCTCATCTTCATGTTCTGGTGGGTGCTGCCCATCATGGTGCTGGGGCTCTTCCTGGGCTTCCGCTACAGCTTCCGCGGCCACCAGATGACGGGCACCGTCAACAAGGCCATGGACAAGGCGGCGCAGACCGCCGAACAGATCAAAAGCAACATTCACACCGACCCGCACCACGAGGAATAATCCGACCAGGAAGCACAAGGGGCGCAGATCCCCTTGTGCTTTTATGATGCTCATGTGATACTAATGGACAACAGCAATACGACCCAACCCGGAGGAAGCATGCACAAGATTTTACTGGTAGAGGACGAGCCCAACATCGCCCGCTTTGTGGAATTGGAATTGACCCACGAGGGCTATGAGGTCACCAAGGCGGAGGACGGGCGCGAGGGCCTGAAGTTGGCCGAGGGCGGCGGCTTTGATCTGATGCTGCTGGACATCATGCTGCCCGGGCTCAATGGCCTGGAGGTGCTGCGCCGCCTGCGGAAATCCAGCCAGCTGCCCGTGATCATGCTGACCGCCCGGGACGCCGTGATGGACAAGGTGACCGGCCTGGACATGGGCGCGGATGACTACATCACCAAGCCCTTTTCCATTGAGGAATTGCTGGCGCGCATCCGCACCGCCTTGCGCAAACAGGTAAAGCAGGAAACGCAGCAACTAACCTATGGCCCCTTAAGCATGGATGTGATGCGCCATTTGGTGATGATTGATGAGGATACGGTGGAATTAACCGGGCGGGAGTTTTCCCTCTTGCAAACCCTGCTTGAAAACCAGGGCATTGTCCTCTCCCGCGAGACATTGATGGACCGCGTGTGGGGCTATGACTTTGTGGGCGAGACCAACCTGGTGGATGTGTACATCCGCTACCTGCGCGCCAAGATTGCCGAGAAGACGGACCGCAAGCTGATCCAGACTGTGCGCGGTGTGGGCTATGTGCTGCGGGAGGAAGAGGGCGCATGAGCGAAAGCAAGCGCATGAAATCCATCGCAAGGCGGGTGTCCACCAGCTTTGTGCTGCGCCTGCTGTTCATCATGCTGCTGGTTAATATCGTCCTGATCTTCAGCGTCCTGGGCTGGTCGGCCTACAGTGTGGAGAAGGCCGCGCTGGGCAGTGACTGGCAGCCCAGCCTGACGCGCGAACTCCATTTTGACCGCTCGCTGCCCGTCATCACCGGCTTTGAACGTTTGACGTATTCCTTCTCGCTTCCAGGCGGTGAAACACACCGCATGCCCCTGGGCGAAACGCTGTTCAACTTCATCCCTGTTTTAAACGTGCTGCTCATCGCGCAGGTCATCATCGTGGTTATCGAGTACCGCGGCTTTCGCCGAAAAACCCTGCTGCTGCTCTCCCCGCTGCAAAAGATCGCGCAGACCGCGCAGGCCCTCAGCGAAACCCAGTTTGACGAGCAGAAATTTCACAGCCTGGAGGACGCCATCCAGAACATCAGCGTGCTCTCCCCCGGCGCGCGCTTGTCCACCGGCCACAGCGAGCTGATGGGCCTGGAGAACGCGGTGAACAACCTCATCAGCCGGATGCACGAGGCCTACCGGCAGCAGACGCGCTTTGTGTCCGACGCCTCGCACGAATTGCGCACGCCCATCGCGGTCATCAAGGGCTATGCCGAGTTGCTCAACCGCTGGGGCAAGGACGATCCCAAGGTGATGGAAGAATCCGTCGCCGCCATGCTGGCGGAGGCCGACAACATGCAGCGGCTGGTGGAGCAGCTGCTGTTTTTGGCGCGGGGTGACGCGGGCCGCACCGCCTTTTCGCCGGAGAAGGTGGATTTGCGGGAGCTATTGCTGTCCGCGGTGGATGAGTACAAGCTCATCGGCACCAAGCATACCTGGCGCATCCGGGCGGAGGAGCCTGTGTTTACCTTTGGCGATGAAGCCATGCTCAAGCAGGCCTTGCGCATTTTGGCGGACAACGCCATCAAGTACTCACCCGAGGGCTCTATCATCACCCTGCGCGCGCATTACACGCCCCAGGGCATGGCCACCCTCAGCGTGCAGGACAACGGCACCGGCATCAAGGCGGAGGATTTGCCCCATCTGTTTGAGCGCTTCTACCGAAGCGACCCAGCCCGCTCCCGCGGGGGCACTGGCTTAGGCCTGGCGATTGCCAAATGGATCACCGAGCGGCACGAGGGGCACATCGACGTGTTCTCCAGCCTGGGGTTGGGCACGCGCTTCACGATCAATTTGCCCGCCTACAAGGAGGAGGACAAAACAGCCCAGCCGAAAGCCGCCATGGCAGCAGAATAAATTTATTATATTGATATTGAGGAGGCCCATTGATGAACAAGGTGTCACACACTGCCCATCCCCGTCCCGATTTTGCGCGGGCGGACTTCCAGCTGCTCAACGGCAGCTGGCAATTTGCGTTTGATGATGAGGACCAGGGCGTCAAAGACCGCTGGGAGCAGCCGGGGCATACACTGCCCATGACCATTGAGGTGCCCTTTTGCTACCAGAGCAAACAAAGCGGCATCCACACGGATGAGATCCACCCCATTATCTGGTACCGCAGGGCCTTTACCATCGCGCCCGACTGGGCGGGCAGGCACGTCTGGCTGCGCTTTGGCGCGGTGGATTTTGAAGCCTGGGTGTATGTCAACGGGCGGATGGTGGGCAGCCACCGCGGCGGCTACGCGCCCTTTGGGTTTGACATCACGCCCTATTTGGTGGAAGGCGAAAACGACCTGTGCCTGCGGGTGGTGGACACGCCGGATTTGTCCCAGCCGCGCGGCAAGCAGTACTGGCAGCGCGGGCTGATGGGCTGCTGGTACACCCCCACCAGCGGCATCTGGCAGTCGGTCTACCTGGAGGCCACCGGGCACCACAGCTTTGATGTAATTCACGTGACCCCGGACATCGACAGCCGCGAGGCGCGCATCAACACATTGATTGTGGGCGAGGTGAAAACGCCCCTGATGATTGAATATGAAGTGTCCCTGGACGGCCGGATTACCCACCGCGGGCAGTGGCAAACCACCACACCCCGCGCCAATTTGACCCTGGACATGCGCGAGGCGGGTGTGGACTCCATGCGCTATTGGCGGCCGGAGGACCCGGCACTGTATCAGCTCACCCTCACCTTAAAGCAGGAGGAACAGCCCCTGGACTGCGTGACCACCTACTTTGGCATGCGGTCGGTTGAGGTCAAAAACGGGCAGGTACTGCTCAACCACCAGCCCATCTACCAGCGCCTGGTGCTGGACCAGGGCTACTGGCCCGACACCCTGCTTACCCCGCCGGATGAGGAAGCCATCATCGCGGATGTAAAATGGATCAAGGAACTGGGCTTTAACGGGGTGCGCAAGCACCAGAAGATTGAGGACCCGCGCTTTTACCACTGGTGTGACCGCATGGGCGTCTTAGTCTGGGGCGAATTGCCGGCCAGCTACACCTACAACAACCAGATGCTTCAAAACAATGTCAACGGGATGATGGACTTCATCAATCGGGATTACAACCACCCCAGCATTATTGCCTGGGTGCCGCTGAACGAATCCTGGGGTGTGCGGGAAATCTATGCCGATCCCAAACAGCAGGCGGCGGCCCGCATGCTGACGCAGCTTTGTTACGCGGCGGACGGCACCCGCATCATCAGCGCCAATGACGGTTGGGAGCAGACGGAAACCGACATCTGCGGTCTGCATGATTACGCGGCAGATGGCGAAACCATCGCCCGCCACTTCGCCGACCGCGCGCAGGTGGAGCAGACCGGCTGTGACTGGCGCCTGGCTTATGCCAAGGGCGTTGTGCCAAGCGGCAAGGAAGCCTTTATCATCACCGAGTACGGCGGCATCGCCATGCAAAACAAAGGCGCGCAGGAGGACATGGGCGGCATGGCCACCTGGGGCTACCACGACAAGGTGGAGGACGAGGACGCCTTCTTGGCCCGCTATGAGGATGTGACCAGCGCCATCTTTGACATCCCCTATTGCGTGGGCTACTGCTATACGCAATTGACCGACGTCATGCAGGAGATCAACGGCCTGCTGGGGCCGGACCGCGTGCCCAAAGCCGACCCGGCCAAAATCCGCAAGATTAACCGCGCCTAATCCCGATTTTACCTACATTTTACATGATTCCTTCTTCCTTCGCATGATCACGGGACAGGAAGCCCGGGGCTGGGGTATATAGGGCACAGGGCGGGGTTTGCCAAATGTTTTGCCCCGCGCCGGGAAGGAATACCATGAGGAATGTAAAAAGGCGCTGGCCCAGGCGCTTGTTGATTGGGTTTGTCATCATCTTGGCGGCGCTGCTGCTTGCCATATGGCTTTTGATGGGCAGCAGCATCACCTCCCTTGCCAGCATCAGGCGGCCGCAAGCGGACAAGGACTTCTTTGTCATGGACTACCAGGCCGATTACGCGCTGGACAAATTGCTGGAGGACGGTATCGCCAGTGATACGGAGCTGATCCAGTTTCTGGTGCGCAACCTCTTGATGGGGCTGCCGGTCACCATTGATGTGCCGGAGATTGGCTGCACCACCTTTGTGGCCAAAACCCCGGCGGGCGGCCACCTGTTTGGGCGCAATTTTGACCTGACAGAATCCCCCGGCATGCTGCTGTATACCAGGCCCAAGACAGGCTATGCCAGCATGAGCATGGTGAACCTGAGCTTCCTGGGCTTTTCGCCAACAGATCTGCCCACCAACCTTTTGAACAGTTTCAAAGCGCTGGCCGCCCCTTATGTGCCCATGGACGGCGTGAACGAGAAGGGGCTTGCCATTGGCGTGTTGATGCTGCAGACCGGGAACACCAAGCAGGATACCGGCAAAAAGCCCATCACCACCACGGTGGCCATCCGCATGATTTTAGACCGCGCCGCCACCGTGGATGAGGCGGTGGAGTTGCTACGCGGCTATGACCTGCAGGCCTCCGCCGGCGGGGACCACCACTTCCACCTGGCGGACGCGCAGGGCAACTCCGTCGTGGTCTCCTACGAGAATAACGAGATGGTGGTCACCCAGTCTAAGGCCGCCGCCAACTTCCGCCTGGTGCCGGGCGCCCATGACCCCCGCGGCATCGGCCATGACCGCTATGACGGCGCGATAAAGCGCTTGGCAGAAACAGACGGCAGCCTGAGCGTGCAGGAAGCCATGGACCTGCTTGAAAAAGTGCACTCCATCCCCGAAATGTGGCCGGATAAGGAGACCCAGACCCAGTGGAGCGCGGTGTATGACCTGCAAAACCAAAGCCTGCTACTGTCCATCGCGCGGGATTTTGAGCAGCTGGAAACATATCATTTAAACACCCAGTGATCATGTGATCATCACTCTGCCAAATGCCCTCCCAAACATAAGCATTACCACCTGCAGATGGGATTTTCCATTTGCGGGTTTTTCATGCACGAAAAACACGCTCTGCCGCGTTTAATGGATGTCACCCAAATGGTCCTTCAATAACCAGGAAGGAATGTGCTATGAAAAAATCATCTCTCTCCCTGCTCTGTGCTGTCGTTCTTATCTTAGCACATCTTCTCCCCGTGTACGCAGGCAGCGAGACCTTGCGCTATCGCCTCAATGAACGCCACCCCGGTTTTCAGGCTTTCAAGGAGGCGCACCCTGACCTTACCCTGGTGCGGGATGAAACGGAATACCTCAACAGCTTTCAACGCCTGGGCGCATTGATTACCGGCACCTTCACAAGCGACGTATTCAATATGAGTTCCGGCATGGACGACTGCCAGCAGATCTTCTCCAAAGGCTATTGCACAGCCCTTGACCAGAGCGAGATGCTGCGCAGTTTGATCAGCCGCATGCACCCCATGATCGTGCGTCAGGTGACATGGGATAACCAGCTTTTAGCCTTGCCCAGCAGTCTTGTTTTCTCCTACTACGCGATTAACCGCAATGCCTGGGCGGAAGCGGGGCTGAGCACGGAAGATATTCCGCAGAGTTTTCCCCAGTTGTTGGACTTTCTCTCGCGCTGGTGTGACCGTGCTGAAGCGGAAATGGACCCCGGCATCCGTGTCATCAGCAGTTGGGATTATGAACTGTATTCCCCCTTCAGCTATATCGAGCGGCTGACCGGGCTGTTGATTCACAACCACATGATGCAGCTTGAGTATGCGGGCGAGCCGGTGCGTTTTCACACACCCGAAATGCTGGAACTGCTGGCGCAGATTCGGGACATCGGCCAGCGCCTCTATGACAACGAGCCGCCACCCCAAGATGTGGAATCAGGCGGCGGCAAAGAATTATTCGCGTCCATATCCCCAGGGGATTTTGGCGAAAACTGGCCTCAACACGCGGAGGACATGTTTTACCTCCCCATCAAGGAAAGCCAGCCGCGGCTGATTGAAGCCAAGCTCGATATGTTTGCTGTCAATGGGCGAACAAAAGTCCCGGACTTAGCCATTCAACTGCTGGAATCACTGTCAACAGCGATGCCGGAGCACGAGACGGTGTTTTTGTTCCAGGATGCGGAGCCTGTTTTAAATCCCAACAATGATCGCAGTCGCAGTATCACCCAGGAAAACATCGCAAAGACCGAAGAAAAGTTGAAAGACGGCAATCTGTCCAGCCACGAGCGCCAGGATCTGGAGGCCGCATTGGCAAAATATCAAGCAATTCTATCATCCCTCGACACGGACGAAGAACGCTATCTGATGTCTTCCAGCCAACTGGCAGACTACAAAACCATGGCTGACAAACTCTGGTTTCCCAAGCCCGGCTTTTTCAACGAGGGCGAGGACCACTTCCGCCTTCGGCAACTGATTGACCGGTTTGCCGCCGGGCAGCTGGACGGCCCAGGCTTCCTGCAGGAGCTGGACCGCATCGTCATCACCATGGAGCAAGAGCGCATGTAAGCACCCAATCTTTAAAAACCCCCGCAATTCCCGTGTTTTCCAGCCCCGTTTTGGTTGAAAAACAAGGGGTACGGTGCTATACTTCATCATGGCTGGCTGCGCAGGCTACGCGTAGCCTCTGTTTTTCTGCGGGGCCAAACCTGGTTTGGTCTCTGACCTGACGAAAGGAAGCATGTATGAAAACAGTGGATTTCCTGCGGGAGATCACAAGGCTGCGCGGGCTGTCCGGGGATGAAGGCATCGTAAGCGCCTTTGTCGCCAAGCAGTTTGAGCCCTACTGCGATGAGGTCACGGTGGACGTGATGCACAACGTGATCGCGCGCAAAAAGGGCCCCGGCAAAAAGGTGATGTTCGCCGCGCACCTGGATGAGATTGGCCTGATGGTTGTCAAAATTGAGGACGACGGCAGCATCCGTATGGGCCAGGTTGGCGGTGTGGACCCGCGCATCCTGCCCGGGCAGCGCGTCACCGTCTTTGGCAGGGAGCCTTTGCTGGGCATCATCGGCGCCAAGGCGCCCCATCTGCTGAGTGAGGCGGAGCGCGGCAAAAACTACAACCGCGAGGACCTGCACGTGGACCTGGGCTTGCCCGCTTCCCGCGTGAAGGAACTGGTGCAGATCGGCGACCAGATCCAACTGGAGCACCGCTTCACCGAGTTAAAGAACAACCGCATCGCGGTGAAGACCTGTGATGACCGTGCCTGCGTGGCGATGATGTTTGACGCGCTCAAGCGCCTGCAGAACATCCGCCATGACGCGGATTTATACTTTGTTGCCACCGCCCAGGAGGAGGTGGGCTCCCGCGGCGCCAAAACATCGGCCTTCGCGCTGGAGCCGGATTACGCGGTCGCGCTGGACGTGTGCCACGCGGATACGCCCGGCGCGCCCCAGGGCAGAACCATGAAGCTGAACTCCCTGGTGGCCTCCATGGGGCCTTATTTGCACCCCGTGCTGCGCGGCAAGCTGATGGACGTGGCTAAAGAAAACAACATCACCCTGCAAACCGCGGTGGTGCCGCGCTATACCAGTACAGACGCGGACGACATCGGCGCCGCGCGCGACGGCATCCCCACCGTCCTCCTGGAACTGCCGCTCAAATACATGCACACCACGGTGGAATTGCTGGATGGGAACCTTCTGGGGGAAGGCGGTCGCCTGCTTGCGCAGTTTGCCGCCGCCGTCAAGGAAGACTGGGAGGATGAGCTATGGACTTAAAGACCCTGACTGAAGCCTTTGGCCCCTCTGGCTATGAAAACGAGGTGCGCAAGCTGCTGAAGGAAGCCGCCAGCGCATACTGCGATGATATCACCATTGACCGCAGCGGCAACCTGGTGTGCAGAAAGCCGGGCCGTGACCATGCCAAGCCCGCTGTCACCTTCGCCGCGCACATGGATGAGATCGGCTTTATCATCACCGGCTACACAGATGACGGCCTGCTGCGCTTCCGCCCCATCGGCGGGGTGGACCCGCGGGTGGTGGTATCCAAGTTGGTCCTGATTGGCCCGGACCGCATCAAGGGCATCATCGGCGCGATGGCCATCCACCTGCAGACCGCCGCGGACCGCGAGCGGGTGCTGGGTTATGACAACCTGTATATCGACATCGGCGCTTCAGACGGCAAGGAGGCCGAAAAGCTGTGCCCCCTTGGCACCTACGCTGTGTTTGACAGCGAGTATACCGAGTTTGGCGACGGCTTTGTCACCGCGCGCGCCCTGGATGACCGCGTGGGCTGCCTGAACCTGCTGGAAATTTTAAAGAACAGCGACTACGAAGGCGATTTGTGCTGCGTGTTTGTCACCCAGGAAGAAGTGGGCCTGCGCGGTTCCGCCGGCGCGGCCTTCCTGCTGCAGCCGGATATCGCCATCATCCTGGAGGGCACCGCCGCCAATGACCTGGGCGACACGCCCCCGCGCTACCAGGTGTGCGTGCCGGGTGAGGGCGTGGCCATCAGCTTCATGGACCATGCCAGCATCGCGGACCGTGACCTATTTCACCAGATGAAGGAGGTCGCCGCCCGGCAGGGCATCCCGCACCAGATCAAGCGCGCCATCACCGGCGGCAACGACGCGGGCAGTTTCCAGACCGCCGGCAAGGGCGCCAGGACCTGTGTCCTCTCCGTCCCCTGCCGCTATATCCACTCCGGCAACAATGTCGCCAAACTCAGTGACATCAAGGCGCAGGCTGATTTGGCCATCGCGTTTCTCAACAGCTTATAAGCAAGAGGAGGAATACCATGCTTCGCGATACACTGCAAACCCTGCTTTCCTGCTACGGCCCCTCCGGCAGCGAGCATGCCGTCGCCGACAAGGTGCGCGAGTTGCTCTCCGGCCATGTGGACAGCATGAAAACCGACGCGCTGGGCAACCTGATTGTGGAAAAATTCAGCGCGGATGACAACGCCAAGACCATCATGATCGCCGCCCACATGGACCACATCGGCCTGGTGGTGACCAACATTGAAAAAGACGGCTTCCTGCGCGTGAGCGCCATTGGCGGCATCGGCCCCCGGCTGGTCAGCGGCCGCAAGGTGGTTTTCGCGGACGGCACCCCCGGCGTTTGCGCCACCCAGCCCAACAAAAAGAACCCCAGCGCGCAACCCAGCTTAAACGACGTCTTCATTGACATCGGCGCGGAAAGCCAAGAGGAAGCGGAAAAGCTGGTCGCCATCGGGGATGTTGCCGTCTACGCGCCGGACTTCACCCAACTGGGCCGCCACAAGGTGGCCAGCCCCGCCATGGATGACCGCTGCGCCTGCGCGCTTCTGGTGGAGCTGCTCATGTACGCGGACAACCAAAAGCACAACATCGTGGGCGTCTTCACCACCCAGGAGGAAGTTGGCCTAAGAGGTGCTACCGTCGCCGCCTTCACCGTGCAGCCGGACATCGGCCTGGCGCTGGATGTGACCGGCTGGGGCGACACGCCGGAGACCGACCTGCCCGCCGTCAAACTGGGCGCGGGCCCGGCCGTCAAGATCATGGACCGCAGCATGATTGCCACGCCCAGCGTGCGCGAGAAGCTGTTTGAAGCGGCCGATATGGCGGGCGTCGCGGTGCAGCGCGAGGTGCTGGCCTACGGCGGCACCGACGGCGGCGCCATCCAGCTAAGCCGCGGCGGCGTGCCCACGGGCACCCTGTCCATCCCCTGCCGCTATGTGCACTCCGCCAACGAAGTCATCGACATGCGCGACATGGAAGGTGCCCTCAAGGTGCTTTTGCAGTTTGTCGACCTGGCATAAATTTTAGAAAAAGGAACACCACATGAAAGAACAATTGACCGCGAAGCACCTGCGCAGCCTGTTTATCGAGTTTTTTGTGAAGAAGGGGCACACCGTGATCCCCTCCGCTTCGCTCATCCCGGAAAATGACCCCACCGTGCTGTTTACCACAGCCGGTATGCATCCTTTGGTGCCCTATTTGATGGGGCAGCCGCACCCGGCCGGCAAGCGCCTGTGCAACGTGCAAAAATGTGTGCGCACCGGTGACATTGACGACGTGGGCGACAAAAGCCACCTCACCTTCTTTGAGATGATGGGCAACTGGAGCCTGGGCGATTATTTCAAGGAGGAGATGATCCCCTGGAGCTGGGAGTTTTTGACCAGCCCTGACTGGCTGGGCCTGGACCCGGACACGCTGGCCTTCTCCGTCTTTGAAGGGGATGAGCACGCCCCGCGGGATGAGGAAAGCTACAACCTGTGGATCAAGGCCGGCGCCAAGCCGGAGCAGATCTTCTATTTGCCCAAGGAGAACAACTGGTGGGGGCCCGCTGGTCTCACCGGCCCCTGCGGCCCGGATACCGAGATGTTCATCGTGCGCGATCAGGAGCCCTGCGGCCCGGATTGCAGCCCGGCCTGTGACTGCGGCAGGTACCTTGAGATCTGGAACGACGTGTTCATGCAGTACAACAAGCTGGCAGACGGCACCTATGAGCCCTTGCAGCACGCCAATGTGGACACCGGCATGGGCCTGGAGCGCACCGTGCTGGTCTTAACCGGCAAGGACTCTGTGTATGAGACCGACCTGTTCTCCGGCATCATCAAAAAGATTGAGGAATTGTCCGGCAAAACCTACGCGGGTGCGGATGAGGACACCCTGCGCGCCTTCCGCGTGGTGGCTGACCACATGCGCACCGCCACCTTCATCCTGGGCGACCCGCGCGGCGTCTCCCCCTCTAACGTGGACCAGGGCTATGTGCTGCGCCGCTTAATCCGCCGCGCGGTGCGCTATGGCCGCCAGCTGGGCCTGGGGGATGATTTCACGGCCGAGATTGCCATTGTCATCATCGACCAGTACCAGGACGTGTATCCGGAACTGAAAGCCAAGCGCTCCTTTGTGCTGGAGCAGTTGCTGCTGGAGGAGAAGCGCTTCGCGCGCACCATCAGCCAAGGCATGCGCGAGTTTGACAAGATGCTCTCCCACATGAAGGAAGGCATGGACAGCTTCAAGGCCATGCGCGACAAGCTGCAGGACACCGTGTTTTCCACCGACATGCTCAAGCGCATGCAGGAAGCCCAGCAGGTGATGAGCAACGTGGACTCCACCCTGGAGCCGGTGCCGGAGTTGGCCAGCTTTGCCAAGGAAGTGCAAAAGCTGAAGGAAGCCTTCAAGACCATTGAGGACTTCCGCGGCGTGCTGGAAGAGCATCTGTCCGGCCTGCGCACCATCCCCGGCCGCGACGCCTTCAAGTTGTATGACACCTACGGCTTCCCGGTGGAGATTACCATGGAGTTGGCCGAGGAGCACGGGCTGAAGGTGGACCAGGGCGCGTTTGAACAGCGCTTCCGTGAGCACCAGAAGGCCAGCCAGGCAGGCGCGCAGCAGCGCTTCAAGGGCGGCCTGGCCGATGACAGCGAGCAGACCACCAAACTGCACACCGCCACCCACCTGCTGCAGGCAGCCCTGCGCCAGGTATTGGGCGATGAGGTGGAGCAGCGCGGCTCCAACATCACGGCGGAGCGCCTGCGCTTCGACTTCACCTTTGGCCGCAAGGTAACCAAGGAAGAACTGGATCAGGTGGAAGCCATCGTCAACCAGGCCATAAAAGACGATCTGCCCATCACCTATGAGGAGATGACGGCAGAGGAGGCCAAGAACTCCGGCGCCATCGGCCTGTTTGGTGACCGCTACGGCGAGATGGTGCGCGTTTACTCCGCGGGTGATTTCAGCAAGGAAATCTGCGGCGGGCCGCACGTAAACAGCACGGGCGAGTTGGGCAGCTTCAAGATCCAGAAGGAAGGCAGCTCTTCCGCCGGGGTGCGCCGCATCCGCGCGGTGGTCGGCCAATAAACAATAAATAGATGAACAAAGCATAATTCCTGGTTTCCGGGAATTATGTTTTTATAAGGAGGATATATTATGCCATTATTTGAAATGCCCTTTGAGCAGCTGCTTACCTATGAGGGCAGAAACGAGAAACCGCAGGATCACAAGGCCTATTGGGACCGCGCCATCCAGGAGATGCATGCCATGGGCACCAAGGCGGAGCTGATCCCGGCAAGTTTCAAAGCGCCCGGGCTGGACTGCTTTGACCTGTATTTTACAGGTGTGGGCGCAGCGCGCGTATACGCCAAGCTGCTGGTACCCAAGGGCGCTGATAAAAGCCCCGCCGTGGTGCGTTTTCATGGCTATGCCGGCAACTCCGGCGACTGGGTGAACCATGTGGCCTATGCCCAGTCCGGCTTTGTGGTAGCGGCCCTGGACAGCCGCGGGCAGGGCGGCAAATCTGAGGATGCGGGCAGCGTGAAGGGCAACACCTACCACGGGCAGATCATCCGCGGCCTGGATGACCCGGACCCGGACAAGCTGCTCACCCGCGCCCTGTTTTTGGACGCGGCGCAGCTGGCGCGTGTGGTGATGGACCTGCCCTTTGTGGACGAAAACCGCGTAGGCGCCACCGGCGGCAGCCAGGGCGGGGCTTTGACCCTGGCCTGCGCGGCCCTGGAGCCGCGCATCAAGCGCCTGGCCCCCACCTTCCCCTTCATGTGCGATTACCGCCGCGTGTGGGAGATGGACCTGGCGGTGGGCGCCTATGCTGAACTGCGCGATTATTTCCGCCTGTTTGACCCACAGCACAAGCGCGAGGAAGAGATCTTCACCAAGCTGGGCTATGTGGACCTGCAACATCTGGCGCACCGCATCAAGGGCGAAACCTTGATGAGCATCGGCCTGATGGACACCATCTGCCCGCCCTCCACCCAGTTTGCCGCCTACAACAAAATTACCGCCAAAAAGCGGTTTGAACTGTGGCCGGACTTTGGGCATGAGAATCTGCCCGGCAACGAGGACATCATTTTTGAGTTTATGCTGGGCCTGTAAGCCAGATTTGTACAACCATTGCACAAGTGCTATAATTTACGATTGTTGAAGAAAATACTTTTAAGGAGGACTTCATTTTGATTCCAGACATCGTCTCCTCCCTGCAGGGCAGTTTTGCCAAGGGCGCGCACTCCGAGCTGCGCGCCCAGCGCAGCCTGGCCCGGCGCGTGGTGCTGCTGGGCGGCAACCTGGTGGGCAACACGCGCTCTGACAGCCAGGGCGTATGCGCCCGCGTCTACAAAAACGGCGTGTACGGCTTTGCCTCCGCCGCAGATCTAAGCCAGGACGCCGCCCGCCGCGCGCTTGAAACGGCCAGCAAAAACGCGGTCTTTTTGGATGAGCGCGTCAAACCTGGCAAAGGCGCCCTGCCGGACATCAAAAGCGGCAGCCTGCCACCCCAACCCGACTTTTTGGACCTGGAGCAAAAGCGCTACCTGGACTTTGTGAACCCCATTGATGAGTACATCAAATCCAAGTATGAACACCTCACCAGCCGCACCATCGTCGCGACGGCTGACTCCATGGAAAAGCAGATTGTGACCAGTGACGGCTATGCCGCGCACATTCTGGCGCCCCGCGCCTATGTGTATGTCATCCTCAACAGCCAGACCAAGGACGGCATGCCGGTGGAGGTTTTCAAGGCCTTTGGCGGCCCGGGCAGCTTTGACGTGGCCCTGGGCAACCCGGAAGACATCCATGAGGAAATTGACGCGCTGTATGAGCACCTGATGAAAAAGCGCGAGGGCGTGTTTGCCTCAGCCGGGCTTAAGACCGTCATCCTCTCCGGCGAGATGTCCGGCATCCTGGCGCATGAGGCCGTGGGCCACACGGTGGAGGCCGACCTGGTGCTGGGCGGCTCCGTCGCCGGGCCGATGCTGGGCAAGATGGTGGCCAGCCCCCTGGTGTCCATGACCGACTTCGCGCACACCGCCTTTGGCGAGAAGGTGCCGCTGCCCGTATATGTGGATGATGAGGGCGTGCTGGCTGATGACGCGGAATTAATCAAGGACGGCAAGCTGGTTGGCTTCATGGTCAACCGCGAGACCGGGCGCCATTTTGGCATGGAGCCCAAGGGCAATGCCCGCGCCTTCGCCTTCAATGACGAGCCCTTGATCCGCATGCGCAACACCGTGGTGCATCCCGGTGAGAGCAAGCTGGAAGACATGATCAAGGCCACCGAGGACGGCTACTATCTGATGTACACCAACAACGGCCAGGCCGACACCACGGGTGAGTTCATGTTTGGCGTGACGGTGGGTTATGAGATCAAGGAAGGCAAATTGGGCAAAGCCATCTTTGACACCACCATCTCCGGCGTCGCCTTTGACATGTTAAAGACGGTGGACATGGTGTCCGATACCCTCACCTGGTCTTCCTCGGGCTTTTGCGGCAAAAAGCAACCCATGCCAGTTTCCATGGGCGGGCCCGAATTGCGCTGCCAGGTCATGATAGGAGGGAAATAAATGAACCGCGAATTACAAGCCGCCAAACAGGCGTTAGAACATCTGTTGGTGGACGGCGTGCATGACGCCAGCGTCAGCGCGTCCACCAGCCGCAAGAGTGAGTTTACCGTTGATTCCGGTAAATTCAACCTGCTGCGCACCACACTGGACCACTCCCTGGGCCTGATGGCCATCAAGGGGCATTGCCGCGGGACGGTCTCCGGCAACAGCTTTGAAGAAGAAGCCATCAAGGCTGCCGCCCGTGACTGCATCGCTTCCGCCGAGGCAGGCCAGCCGGATGAAGCCTGGGAGATTGCCAGGGAAGGCGAAGGCAGCTTCGTCTCCGGCGCGCCGGAACCGGACATGGACAAGCTGTTTACGCGCACCAAGGAGCTGCTGGACAGCGTGAAGGCCGAATACCCTAAGGTGATGCTGGAGCAGGTGGTCACCGCGCACACCACCCACAAGAGCGTCTACCTCAACAACCATGGCGTGCAGTATGAGAGCACCTCGGGCAGCTATTCCGTCTCCCTGATGTTCTCCGGCCAGGAGGGCGAGAAATCCTCCTCCTTCAACGGGGCCTACCTCATCACAGACAACCTGGACACGCCCTTTCTGGAGCTGTCCAACATCCGCCAGAACCTGGCGGACGCCGAGAACCAGATCCACACCAAGCCCGCTGAAGGCAAGTTTGAGGGCACCGTCATCTTTACGCCCGACTGCCTGGGCAGCATGCTGTACTCCCTGATTGGCAACTATGTGACCGACGGCGTGCTGCTGGACGGCACCAGCCTGTGGAAGGACGCCCTGGATACAAAGGTGGTGGACGAGCGCATCACCCTGTCCATGAATCCCTCGGACAGCCGGGTGGTAAACGGTGAGAAATACACCGGCGAAGGCTTTATCAGCCAGGATTTTGACCTGATTAAAAACGGCGTGCTCAAGCAGTTTATGCTGTCCAGCTACGGCGCCAACAAGGTGGGCAAGACCCGCGCGCCCAACTTCAGCTACGCGATGATCATGCAGCCGGGCGATACCCCGCTTGAGGAATTGATCAAGAACACAAAAAAAGGCCTCTTGGTTTCCCGCTACTCCGGCGGCGCGCCGGGCACCGGCGGTGAGTTCTCCGGCGTTGCCAAGAACTCCTTCCTCATTGAGGACGGCAAGGTAACAACCGCTGTGAGCGAGACCATGATTTCTGGCAACCTGGCCGGCATGCTCAAGGACATCGTCGGCATCTCCAAGGAAACGGTGGAGGACGGCACCGGCTCCCTGCCCTGGCTGGCTGTGGACGGGATTACGATCTCGGGGAAATAACACCGCAGTTTTAACACTTTACGGGGAAGGCGAACACAACAAGCCTTCCCCGTGTTTTTCTGATTGCGCCGGCTTTTGAAACATGCCATAATACCATCAGAAGTTAACAGGAGACGTACACATGCCAAACAACACCCTTATGCCTGCCAGCGAGATTGATCTGGCATCTTTGATTCATATAATCAGGGGTACACAGGTCATGCTGGACAGTGATTTGGCGGCTCTGTATCAGGTGGAAACCAAGCGCTTAAATGAAGCAGTCAAGAGAAACAAAGAACGGTTTCCCAAGCAATTTATGTTTCAACTCAGCGATGATGAATACACACACTTGAGGTCGCAGATTGCGACCTCAAGTGTAGCAAGTCAGTATGGCGGCAGACGATACAATCCCTTCGTTTTCACAGAGCAGGGAATCGCCATGCTCTCCGCGGTGCTACGTAGCAAAATCGCAATTGATGTCAGCATCCGGATTATGGACGCCTTCGTTAAGATGAGACGATTCCTTATCAACAACCAGGCGTTTTTATCCAGGTTGGATCAGGTTGAATTGAAGCAGTTGGAAACAGACCGAAAGCTGGAGCAAGTTTTTCATCACATCGCCTCACAAACTGAAGTAAAACAAAACATCTTTTTCCAAGGCCAAATCTATGATGCCTTCAGTTTCCTCATCGACCTGATACAGAAGGCGAAAAAATCTATCTATTTGATTGACAATTATGTTGACACCCACACGCTGAATATCCTAAGCAAGAAAAACAAAGATGTTGAAGTAACTATCTTCACCGCTGGTAAAGGCAGGCTGTCTAAGCAAGACTCCATACTTTCAATCTGCAATATCCCGTGCTAAGCGTTAATAAAAATACAAGTTTTCATGACCGATTCGTCATCCTGGATGAAAAAGAAGCCTATCACATTGGTGCATCTATCAAGGACGCTGGCAAAAAATGCTTTGGGATTACCAAAATGGAGGATAAGAGTTTAATTGAAAGTCTGATAAAACAAATAAATGGATAGCAGCGTCCAGTTTCCAGATGGTGTATTATATGTTATTTGGAATGGATGATTATCAATCTCAACAAAATTTATAACAGGAGGGCATACCATGACAAACTTTTGGAAGAAGATTGATCCCCGCAAATGGGTGGAGCTGGCTTCCCCCGTCACCCTGACCTTCGCCGGGCTGTCGCTGATCGCGCTGATCATCGGCGCGCTGACCGGCGGGGCATCCACAGGGGCGCTGTTTTCGGTATACCGCTCCTCCGCGTCTGATTTCCTGTTTTATCCGCGGCTCTTTTTGCATGTGCTGGGCCATGCCAACTTCGCGCATTTCGCCAACAACATGGCGCTATTTTTGGTGCTGGGGCCGATTATTGAAAAGCAATACGGTGCCAGGCGGCTCATCATCATGATTTTGATCACCGCGCTGATGACCGGGCTGTTCCATTTGCTGATCTCACCCACCAGCGCGGCGCTGGGCGCCAGCGGCATTGTGTTTATGTTTATCCTGCTCTCCGCCGCCTCCGGCCGCAAAAACAAGAAGGTGCCGCTCACGCTGCTTCTGGTCGCTGTGATCTACCTGGGGCGCGAAATTGGCGGCGGCATCTTCCAGTCTGACAACGTGTCCCAAATCGCGCACATCATCGGCGGCCTGTGCGGCTGGGCTTTTGGGATGATTTTTCAAAAGAAACAGACCGTATAAAAAGAAAATAAAATATCAATGAACCTTTTTGCTCTTCTTTGCGACTACATGATTGAAAGGAGGTTGCAAAGTGGACGATGTGTTGACCCTCGCGCGCAGCGGAAACCCTGCAGCCTTCGAGCGGCTGGTTACGCCTTACCTCAAAGGGCTGTACGGCTTCATCAGAAAGCGGGTGGATGAGCAGGCGGAGGATGTCTACCAGGAAACGCTGCTGTCCGCCTGGCAGGCCCTCCCCGGCTTTCAGCAAAACGCCTCCATCAAAACCTGGCTGTACGCCATCGCCGGCTACAAATGCGCGGACGCCCTCAGGAAACACATGCGCCAGCCGCAAATGGAAGAAATGGACGAGCGGGCCGCAAGCCCCGGTTTTGAGGAGGGCACCCTGGCGCGCATGGACATCAGGGACGCCCTGGATGCCCTGGGGGCCGAGGACCAGCAGCTGCTGTACCTGGTGTACCACGAGGGGTTTACGCAAAAGGAAGCCGGCGTCATCCTGGGGATTCCCGAAGGCACCGTCAAAAGCAGGCTGTACAGGCTGCGCGGCATCCTGCAACAAGCGCTGGGAGGTGAACAAGATGGAACATGAACAAATCCGTGAGCACCTGCCCCGGTTCATCACCGGCAGCCTGGGGGCGCAGGAGAGCCTGGCCATCAGCCAGGCCCTGGCAGAGCACCCCGAACTGATGGCCGACCTGCGCCTGGCGCTGGCGCTGCACAAAGCCTTTGAGGAGGAGCTGACAATGCCGCCGCCCCTGCCGGCCGTCATCTACCAGCAAGCGCGGCAGCCCGTACCCCTGCTACCAACGGCGCTCACCGGCAGCATCCGTCAGCTGCGCCAGGCGGCAGACATTACCAGCAAGGCAATCAAACTGGCTTTCAAAATGATCTAACAAAGGAGAATTGACATGAGCGAAAACAAACGCGAATTTGACATCAAGGACACGCACGAACTGGGCCAGATCCTGGATACCGTTGGGGACAAGGTGCCCAAGTTGATCAAGGACATCATGGGCAGCCTGTACTCCAAGGAGAACGCCGCCAACATGGGCCAGGCCGTCGGCACCTATTACAAGGAGCTGATCGCGGCCGGCATCCCGCAGGAGGACGCGCTGGACATGGCCAAGAGCATGGCCTTCTCCCTCAAGGACATCCAGTTCAACAGCGGTAAGTAAGCCTGGTCTGTTTTGATGAACACACCCCGCACACGCAATGGCTTCAAGACCATCTGGTCGGTGCTGCGCTTAATCGGCGCAGCGCCGGGCCTGATGATTGCCGCATCCAGTGAGTACCGGCGCTTTAGGAAAACCTTCATCGCGCACGCGGTGTCAGGCGGCCTGCCGCCAGAGGCGGCGGAGGAGATTGCCAAGCGCTACAAACCCACGAAACTGATCCGATCAATTCCAGGAGTAAATAACAACAACACCGACACCGTTTCCTGAGGGAGACGGTGTTTTCAGGTAGATTGCGCGGAAATTTGCCGCGTTTTTTTGATGCCCACACAACAAACGGGTATGATAGTGTTGTGAAACGCGAAGAACTCCCGAGTACAAACGGCAATACGGCTGTTTGAGAAAGGAGAGGGATATGACCACGAAGATGACAACCCTGTTTGGCATCCAGCACCCCATCATCCAGGGCGGGATGGCCTGGGTGGCGGACGCGCAGTTGGCAGCTGCTGTCTCCAACGCCGGCGGGCTGGGGATGATTTCCGCCTATGGCTTAAGCGGCCAGGAATTGCGCGCGCAGATTCACGCCTGCCGCGAACTGACAGACAAGCCCTTTGGCGTCAACATCATGCTGATGAGCCCGCAAGCGCAGGAAGCGGCCCAGATTGCGGCGCAGGAAAAAGTGGCTGTCGTCACCACCAGCGCCGGCCTGCCCACCCGCTTTATGCCCATCTGGCGGGACGCGGGCATCAAGGTGGTGCCGGTGGTGGCCAATGTGGCCATGGCCAAGCGCGTGGCGCGGGACGGCGCCAGCGCCGTGATTGCCGAAGGCTATGAGGCCGGCGGGCATGTGGGCGAATTGACCACCTTAACCCTGGTGCCGCAAATCGCGGACGCGGTGGATTTGCCGGTCATCGCGGCGGGCGGTATCGCCGATGGCCGCGGGCTGGCCGCGGTGCTGATGCTGGGCGCAGCGGGCGCGCAGGTCGGCACCCGCTTTTTGGCGGCGGACGAGTGCGGCATCCCCCAGTGCTTCAAGGATGAGGTGCTGCGCGCGCGGGATACGGACACCATGGTGGCAGGCAAACGCCGCGGAATCCAGGTGCGGGCGCTGAAAAACAGCTATATGCAGGAATTGGCCGAACAGGAGATGAACCCGCATGTGAGCAACGCGGAACTGGAGCAGCACGGCAGCGGCGCGCTCTGGCGCGCGGTGAAGGAAGGCGATATGGTCACCGGCTGCATCATGGCCGGCCAGGCAGCCGCCCTGGTGAAGGAAACCATGCCCGCCGCCCAGATTATCGCGCAGATCATGCAGGGCGTAAAAGCGCTGATGCCCGCTTGAGACAGCGGATAAACATCCGCTTGTTTGCTTGTAATTTTGGACGGATGCGGTAGAATGGGCGCAGCACATGAACGCCAGGAGGGCCGTTATTTACCATGAGTTACGCCGATACCGTCTTTATCAATAACTGCAAGCACATTTTAAGCGAGGGCATCTGGGACCGTGACCAGGCCGTGCGCCCCAAATGGGAGGATGGCACGCCCGCGCACACCGTCAAGGCTTTTGGCATCATCAACCGTTATAATTTGCGGGAGGAATTCCCCATCCTCACCCTGCGGCAGACCCGGCTTAGAAACTGTGTTGATGAGCTGTTCTGGATCTGGCAGAAAAAATCCAGCAACGTGAAGGACCTGAACAGCCGCATCTGGGACCAGTGGGCGGATGAAAGCGGCTCCATCGGCAAGGCCTACGGCTACCAATTGGGCGTGAAGCACCAGTATAAAGACGGCCAGTTTGACCAGGTGGACCGCATCCTGCATGACCTTTCGCACAACCCCGCCTCCCGGCGGATGCTGACCAATATTTTTGTCCACCAGGACCTGCACGAAATGGCCCTTTACCCCTGCGCCTACTCGATGACCTTCAATGTGTCAGGCAAGACCTTAAACGCCATTTTAAACCAGCGCTCCCAGGACATGCTGGTGGCCAACAACTGGAACGTGTGCCAGTACGCGGTGCTGGTGCATTTGTTTGCCCAGGCAAGCGGCCTCATCCCCGGGGAATTGGTGCATGTGATCGCGGACGCGCACATCTATGACCGCCATGTGCCCCTGGTGGAGGAATTGATTACACGGGAACCCTTTCAGGCGCCCCGGCTGTTGATCAACCCCGAAAAGACCAATTTTTATGATTTCACCGTGGATGATGTGCAATTGGAGGGCTATGAGTTCCATCCCTTCAAGGTCAAAATCCCGGTCGCGGAGTAAAATATATGCAAGCCATTGTCGCTGTTGATTTGAACTATGCCATTGGAAACAAAGGCCAGATGCTCTACCACCTGCCGGATGATTTAAAGCATTTCGCGCGTATCACCCGCGGCAAGACCTTGGTGATGGGCCGCGCCACCCTGGAATCCCTCCCCGGCGGCAAGCCGCTGAAGGACAGGCTCAACATTGTCTTAACCCGCAATAGGGACTACCAGGCAGAGGGGGCTGTTGTGCTGCACTCCACGCAGGAGTTGGCAGAATACATCGCGGATATTCCCCCGGATGACGTGATGCTCATTGGCGGGGACAGCCTGTACCATGAGCTGATTGATTGCTGTGACAAGGCCTATGTCACCAAGATTGACGCGGTAACGCAGGCGGACAGCTTCTTCCCCAACCTGGATGACAAGGCCAACTGGGAGCTGGTCTCCTGCTCCCCCACACAGGAGCAAAACGGCCTGCATTTCAGTTACTGTGAGTATGTGAATCAAATGGTCGAGCCGCTACTATAATATTTGGAGGATGGTATAGATGAGAATTGGTTTAAGTTCCTATTCCCTGGTGGGCGCGCTGCGCAGCGGGGAGTTCACCCTGGTTCAGGCGATTGACTGGGCTGCCAAAAACGGCGCGGACGTGTTTGAGTTGGTGCCCATCGGCTTCACCTTCATGACGGAGGCCGGCAAGGTGGACCTGGAGCAGATCAAGGCCACCAAACAGGCAGCCAAAGACGCGGGCATCCCGCTGGTCAACTACTCTGTGGGCGGCAACCTGCTGCAGGAGGGCGAGGCGCAGCAAAAGGAAATCGCCCGCATCAAGCAGGAGGTGGACATCGCAGCAGAATTGGGACTGGACCGCATGCGCCATGACATCGGCTTTTGGGCCAGCCCCCTGCAGGAGAACACCACCGCCAATTTTGACCAGAAACTGCCCGGCATGCTGGACGCGGTGAATGAAATCAGCGAGCATGGCAAAACCCGCGGTGTGGTGACGATGCTGGAAAACCACGGCCTGTTTGTCAACGGGATGGACCGGGTGCAGCGCGTGATCAACGGTGTGCACACCGGCAACTACGGCCTGTTGATGGACACCGGCAACATCATCTGCGTGGATGAGGACCCGCTGGCCTTTGTGCGCCTGATGGGCAGGCAGGCCAAGATGGTGCACCTGAAGGATTTCTATGTGCGCGCATCCAACCCCGGCGACACCGCGCCCAACTACCCATATGGCGCGTGGTTCAGAAGCCTGGGCGGCACCTACCTGCGCGGCGCCATCCTGGGACAGGGTGACCTGGATGTACGCGGCACCATCAAAACCTTGAAGGATCTGGGCTATACAGGAGATGTAGCCATTGAGTTTGAGGGCATGGAGGAATGCCGCTACGCCTCCGCGGTGAGCATCGCCAACGCGAAACGAATCCTGGCGGAAGTCTAAGCAACATAGTATATGATTCATCCCCGCAAAATTGAGCGGGGATGAATTTTTAGTTGAGGATGTCGGATACCGGCAGGATTTGAACGGGATATAAACCGGTGACCGGGTTTTGGTGCTGGTAATCGCACCAGATAACCTGGTCCTCCGCCCCGGCGTATAAAAAGCCGATGGCGCGCGCAGCGCCTTCCGGCCGCGGGAAGCGCTGGGCCAGCGCGCGCTTGACGGCATGAAAGCGCGCGTCCTTTTGCTTGAGCCTGCTGGGCAGCACCGTGGTTTTGGTGGAGGCAATGCGGTCATAAACCATCAAATCACGGATGCGCGCAGCCTGATCCGGCACCAGCCCAGCCAGGCAGTCATACACCAGGTTAACCAGCTCATCCAAGGGCAGGCTGCCGTCTGGCTTTGCCGCTTTGATGGCTGTGCCCAGCGTGAGGAAGAGGTCAAAGGGTTCAAACCCGCCGTCGCTGGTCAGCCAATCTAGGGTAGCCGCGAAACGGCCGGAGTTGTACAGCTTGTCAAGCGCCACTTCCGCCGTTTGCAATACCTCAAAATCAGCCTCGCTTAAGTCAGGCGTGGACTGTACCTGGTAGGGCGGCTCCTGGTCAAACCGGCAGGGGTAGACGGCGGGCTCCTCCCGCATGGCGCTGCCATGGATCAGCTTTAAAAAACCCAGCTGCAAGGCGTGCGGCCGCAGGGCATAGGCCAGATCAAAACTGCGCGCGAAGGCCACGAGGTCCTCCCCTGGCAGGCCCGCGATCAAATCCAGGTGCACATGCGCGCGCCCGCAGGCGATCAGACGCCGCACCTGCTGGCTTAAAAAGCGCATGTCCGTGCGCCGTCGCACCAGGCGCAGCGTTTGCTCGTCCATGGATTGCAGGCCGATCTCAAACTGAAACAGGCCAGGCGGGGCTGCTGCGATGATTGACAACGTCTCCTCGTCCAATAAATCCCCCGCGATCTCAAAATGGAAGGTGACGCCCTGAATCTCTCCCCTTTGCGCCTGCTCCTTGATAAAGCGCAAAATCCGCCCAGCCCTCGCGCGGTCCGCATTGAAGGTGCGGTCCACCAGTTTGACAGTTTTGGTGCCGGCTTTGGCCAGCATCATGATCTCATCAAACGCGCGGGAGAGGGGTACCTGGCGCAGCTTCTCCCCCCGGCCGGACAGGCAAAACGCGCAGGAATAAGGGCAGCCACGGCTGGTTTCCAGATAGGCGATGCGGCCCTCCAGCTGCTTGAAATATTCCTCACAATAGGGGCTGGACTGCATGTCCTCGTGGGCGTAAGACGGGCTGATGCGCAGGCCCTCCTGCGTCCTGTAACACAAGCCTGGCACCTGCGCCAACTCCCCCGTACCATACAGGGCGTCCAGCAGGTTCGAAAAGGGCAGCTCACCCTCCCCGGCCAGCACATAATCCGCCTGCGGATAGCGGGTGAGCACCTCTGCCGCAGCGTAGCTCACCTCCGGCCCACCCAGCACAATCACGCAGCCGGGCATGGCCTCCTTCAGCGCGGGCAGTATCCTGCCCACGAAAGTGATGTTCCAGATATAGCAGCTGATGCCCAGCACATCCGGTTTCGCTTTGACAACGCGCTGGATGACCGCATCCGGCGCCTCGTTCACCGTGCCTTCCACCACCTGGGCGGTGTGCGCTGTGCGGGCATAGGCCGACAGCCCCGCCTTGATGCACCAGGGCGCCAGGGCGGAGTGCACATACTGGGAGCTGATGCCTGCCAGCACCACCTTGACCGCTTGAATCCTCTGCTTGATGATGAATCCCTCCAGAAATAATGCCACTCCATCTTACCACGATTTTGTCAAAGCGGCCCCATTGTTTGCAGCATGATATCTGTCAATGATATACTGGTACTTGTATTATGTGAAATCAGGAGAATGCATGCTCGTTTATTTCTGTCCCAAATGCCAACGGCAAAACCCGCAGCCGTTTTGCAATGCCTGCAACCGCAGCCTGGGCAACCCCTCGGTGCGCTATGTCTGGGAGGACAGCCGCGCGCCGATATCTGACGTGACGCGCCTGGGCCTGCTTTTGCGAGTCACCGCCAGCGCCGTGGCTGTGACGGTCATTGTGATGCTGATTATTGAGTACATCCTGCGCGGGCCAGACGCCTTTACCACCTTTTTCAAGTCCACCGGCATCCCGGCGGCTGCCTTGGGCCTGGGCATCACGCTCATTGGCCTGGGCCTTGTGGTGTTGATGTTTCAGGGGCGTGAATCCGTCCAGTATATGCTGGACCCCAAGGGCGTGCTCAAGCGCACCTGGATTGAGCCCACCCGGCTGAAGTGCTGGTCGCGCATGATCCGCTATGACAAGGCCGCCTTCCAGAAAAACAGCGAGGGCCGCCCCTTTTTGCTGGCGCATGAGGAATACCTGGTCTGGCAGGACGCCGCGCGCTACAAGCTGGCGCCGCGCGCCGGGCGCATCACCCTCTACCGCCCCTATGCCTTTGTATTCATGGTGCTGCACCTGCCGCGGCATGAGTATGACGGCGCCGCGGAGATGGTGGCCGCGAAACTGAAGAACAAGCGCTAAAACAAGCGAATAGCAACGGGGAAGGGCCTGTGATGATCTGCCCTTCCCCGTTTTCATGTGTTAGTTTAATCATTGCGCCGGGCCGTACTCCACCCGGGTGGTGGCGTTGGTGAGGATGATGAAGGTCTTGCCGCGCTGCAGCTTGATTTCCTCGCCCTTCTCATCCACAAAGACGGTGCGGCTGTCCAGGTCCTTCTTGTACCAGCCGCCCTTGATATACTGGCCGCCCGTGAAGATCTCCGCTGCGCCGTTGCCCGTTAGATACTCAAGCGTCACATAGTTGCCGGAGTAGGAAAAGCGCACCCGCTGCACAATCACATTGGCAAAGGGAATGGGCGTATCCGGCGCGTCCCGGTCCACATAGGGCCCCGCGGTGTTCTTGCGCAGGTAGGCGTTTTGCGCCGCGTCATAGGTGAAGATGGACCAGCTGGCCGGGTTGTCCCGCCCGCGGCGGTACTCCTCCCCGTAATGGCGCACGGTGACCTGGTTGGCCGCCGGGTAGCCGCTGGGCAAGCTGTCTGAAAACAGGAAGGGGCGGGGAGTAATCTCCTTGCCGCTTGAAATCAGCATGTCCTGGATCTTTTTGACATCCACCGACAGGTTGTGCGGGCTTTCATAGCCCTTGATGCGGCCGGAATAGTCATTTTTGCTCAGCAGGTTAAAGGCGCTCTGGTTGTTGCGCATCTGCGCGCTTTTTAGTTTGTCCACCACGCTTGCCTTGTTCTTGCCGTCAAACACCGGGTAGCCGGCAAACACAAAGCCGCCGCCCCACTCGCGCGCCACATCCACAAAGGGGGAGCGCGCCGAGCGGCTGCCGCCGGCCGCAGCCGGGATTTTATCAGAAAACAGCGCCAACAGCTTGGTCGCGCCGGCGCCCGCGTTGGGCACCTGGTAGATGACATCCGCGTCAATCACGCCCCAGTGCGGGTGTGCCTTGGGCGCGTTGTCCACCACCATCACAACAGGCGCAAAGACGCCCTCAAAGGGCAGGCCGGTGGTGCCGCTTTCACCGGGGATAACGGGGTTATTGGGATAGTCCGTCAAAAAGGGAATGTCTTCACGCTTCACAACCCCTTCAATGAGGGTTGTTTCCATCAAAGCGGGTGTAGCGGATACCATCATCAGGAGGGCCAAAAACAGGGCTAAAAGCCGGCGTGTGTTGTTCATTTTCTCTCCAATCCAAGGTTTATTTGCCGGCCTGAGTATACCGTTTTGACCGGCCGCCTTCAATCAAATCCAGCCCTTTTACGGCGCAATTCACAGAGTTTTAACACTTTCGTCACAGTTGTCCGGGAAGCGCTGAAAGACCTTGCAAATCAAGGCATTTTCTTGACAAACAGGCGCTTGGGGCATATGATAAAGTTGTTTTATTGTGAGGAGGAACGACGATGTCATTGACAATGGAAAAGCTGGTTGCCCTGTGCAAAGTGCGCGGGTATATTTTCGCGGGCTCGGAGATTTACGGCGGCCTGGCCAACACCTGGGATTACGGCCCTTTGGGCGTTGAGTTTAAAAACAACATCAAGCGCGCCTGGTGGAAGAAATTTGTCCAGGAGAGCGAGCACAACGTGGGCCTGGACAGCGCCATTTTGATGAACCCGGCCGTCTGGCACGCCTCCGGCCATGTGGGCAACTTCAATGACCCCTTGATGGACTGCAAGTCCTGCAAGGCGCGCTTCCGCGCCGACCAGCTCATTGAGGACGCCGCCAGCAAACAGGGCGAAAGCATCCAGGCTGACGGCTGGAGCAACGAGCAACTGGAGGGCTACATCAAAGAACAGCAGATCCCCTGCCCCAAGTGCGGCAAGTCCGACTTCACCGGGGTGCGCAAGTTCAACATGATGTTCAAAACCCACCAGGGCGTCACCGAGGACAACACCACAGAGATCTACCTGCGGCCGGAAACCGCCCAGGGCATCTTTGTCAACTTTAAAAACGTCATCCGCGCGACGCGCCGCAAGCTGCCCATGGGCATCGCCCAAATCGGCAAATCCTTCCGCAACGAGATCACCCCCGGCAACTTTATCTTCCGCACGCGGGAGTTTGAGCAGATGGAGCTGGAGTTCTTCTGCGCCCCGGGCACGGATTTGGAATGGTTCAACTACTGGCGCGGCTTTTGCCGTGACTGGCTGCTCTCCCTTGGCATCAAGGAGGACCATCTGCGCCTGCGCGACCACAAGCCCGAGGAATTGTCCCACTACTCCGTCGCCACCACCGACTTTGAGTTCCTCTTCCCCTTTGGCTGGGGCGAATTGTGGGGTATCGCGGACCGCACCGATTTTGACCTCAAGCAGCACCAGGAGCACAGCGGGGAGAACATGGAGTACATCGACCCCATCACCAATGAGCGCTTCATCCCCTACGTGGTGGAGCCCTCCCTGGGCGTGGACCGCATGGCCCTGGTCTTCCTGTGCAACGCCTATGAGGAGGAGCAGCTGGAAGACGGCGACACCCGCGTGGTGCTGCGCCTGCACCCGGCCCTTGCGCCCTTTAAGGTGGCTGTCTTGCCGCTGCAGAAGAACAAGCTGGGCGAAAAAGCGCGCGAGGTGCACCGCGAATTGTCCCGCTACTTCATGGCCGATTATGACGAGTCCGGCTCCATCGGCAAGCGCTACCGCCGCCAGGACGAAGCCGGCACGCCCTATTGCGTCACGGTGGACTTTGAGACCCAGGAAGAGGGCACCGTCACCGTGCGCGACCGTGACAGCATGGCGCAGGAGCGCGTCCCCCTGTCTGAGTTAAAGAACTATCTGGAACAGAAAATCCACTTTTAACCCCATCCCGTAAGCGCTGAGGAACTGGTATTACACCCTCGGCCGAAAGGAGCCCCAGCATGTCAGAA
>LSQX01189413.1_pt1 | contig 28431 bp, 25 predicted proteins | sample 654561 | NCBI WGS metagenome assembly LSQX01 (sample SAMN04489861, study PRJNA283612) | anaerobic digester metagenome | isolation source: 4 biogas reactors fed with cattle manure at either 37C or 55C with and... | place: Denmark: Kongens Lyngby | collected 2014
GCGTTACCCCGGTCAAGCTGGTCACTACCGAAAAGGCCCCGGAACCACCGCCCACTCGCTCCCACCCCGTCAAGTCGCCCGTCTCGAACCCGGCATTGACCATGTCAGCCTGAACCACGCCCGGAAACAACATCAGGCCCGTCAACAGAACCCCAAGAGCCACGCGGTTATGCATGAGAACAAACCCTCCCAGTAGACTTCCTCCCCCGCACTCCTTGTACCACTACATGCTCAACACGGCAAGCCCATGGCCAGGAGCGCCAGCGTCCCCGGCTCCGGGATCACCGATGAGGGCCCGGCTGACATGTCAAACAGGCCATTTGCGGCCCCGTTGACGAAAACCCCATACATCTTGTATTCCAGCGTGTAGGTGGCGTCTTTCGGAGCCGTCCACTCCCACGACGACCAATCGCCGGAGGTATTGAACGGGACCAGCACCGTGCCTGTATAGTGGCCCGCACTCCACGCGATTTCAGATTGGCCGCCTTCCTCCATCAACGTCACGCGTGCGTAATAGTTGCCGCTGCCGCTGCTGGCGGCCAGATCCAGGGCGGCCATCCCGCTGAGCACTTGCCCCGCGCTGAGCGCAACATCCTGATAGAGATGAGTGTAATTTCCGGTGGGGCTGTGCAGCGCGGCAAAGTAGGTTCCGTAGGGGGCGCTGTAGGTGCGTGTTACCCCCGTGAAACTGGTCACCGCCGAGGCCGTCCCCCCAGGGTTCTGGAAGTAAGCAGTCCATCCCGTCAGGTCGCCAGTCTCGAACCCCGGATTGACCAGATCAGCGGAAACCAGGCAGGGCAACAGCAGCAAGCATACGAGGGACATCGAGAGCAGAGGCAAACGAACCATGTCAGCCCTCCAGCGGGAATAAGGATAAGGCCTCCCCAAGTGCATGCACTTCATACCACCTATCGTGAGAAAAGTCAAGATCTGGATAGAATCGCTCTGACCCAACAAGATGCCTCGTTGCTGAAGTCACAGGGATGAGAAGAGAGCGCCAAGGCGGTGTGCATGCCGGCAGGAATCCCGCCCCCTGCGTCACACATGAAAACGCCGCCTGTTCCCAGACGGCGTTCTTCTCTCCAGACTTTACCTTCCGCTACTCGGCGCGACGCCGGCGCCTGAGCAGCCCCAGCGCCGGCAGGCCCAGCGCCAACAGCGCCAGCGTCCCCGGCTCGGGGATGACCGGTGACGGAAACATCAAGGGTGCATCGAAGAAACCGTAGGTTTCACCACCGAAACTGGAAGGCCCGTCGACGACGTACAGCAGCCGATAGAGACCGTCAGAAGGGCCAGTCCAGTTGCCTTGCGTCCCTGGTCCATCAGCGTTGTGCCCCGGACCAGCGATGTCCTCGTAGAAGGGCTGGGCAATTTGTGCTATAATCTTCCCACGCTTAGCGCGTCCGTTTCACCCGGCATACAGCAAACTACACATCTCAAAGGGTGACCCAGTGGCTCGACGCAGTCCACCGCAACCTCCGCCTTCCGACCCTTTACACCGCGACCTGATCGCTGTTGGTCTCGCCACGCTTGGCGTGCTGATGCTTCTGACCCTCCTGCTCCACGCCGGCGACCAGGCCTACTTTGGGCGCTTTGTTGCCGAGGGTCTCCTGCGCGCTTTCGGCTATGGCGCTTACCTTGTCGGCGCGGTGCTGGTAGCCCTGGCGGTGTATTTCTGGCTGGAGAAGACCCATCTCAGCGACCAGCGAGTGGCCGTGGGAGTTGGCTTGCTGTTTCTGGTGCTCATCACCGGAATCCATCTGCCCCGCGTCCACCTCCCCGATCCCTTCGCCCTGGAGGTAGTGCGTGGTGGCGGTGGCTACCTCGGCGCCGGTCTGGCCTTCGGTCTTTTCCGGACCCTCGGATACGCAGGTAGCTACGTGGTGCTGCTCGGCTTGGTCCTGGCCGCCCTGCTGCTCATCACCCAGGTGCGCGTCGCCGAGGCGTTATCCGCCGCCGCCGCCGCTCTCCGCGATCTGTGGGAGCGCGAGCCTGCACCGCCGCCCCCCAAGCCCCGGCCTGCCGTGCGCAAGCGCTCCCAGCCGGAGCCCGCCAAACCTCCCGACCGCTGGCAGGAGACCATGCAGGAGATTGAGGACCCCGGGATCGTCCCCGACCCGCAACCTGAAGTCGCAGCCCGTCGCCGTCGGTCTCCCGACCCCGGCCCGGCGGAACAGCCTCCGCTGCCGGAAATGGCCCAGAGCTTCCCGGCCTCTCGCGATCACCCGAACTACCAGCTGCCGCCCTTGAGCCTCCTGCAACCCTTCGACGAAGCAGCGGACACCGACGACGCGCTCGAGGAGACCAACGACCGCATCCTGGCGCTGGAGGACACGCTGGAGAGCTTCGGTATCACCGCCCGAGTCAGCCACTACGAGCGCGGCCCGGTCCTCACCCGCTATGAGGTAGAGCCGGAGCGGGGCATCCGCGTGGCGAAGATCACCAGTCTGGCCGACGACCTGGCCATGAGTCTCGCCGCGGTAGACGTTAGGGTGGAGGCGCCCATCCCCGGCAAGTCCGCCATCGGCATTGAGGTCCCTAATGACGTCCGTTCTACGGTCAGTCTGCGCGGAGTCATGGAATCCCCCGCTTTCCGTAGTCACCACGAGGGCCTGCCTCTGGCGCTCGGGCGGGACATCGCGGGTGCCCCCATCGTTGCCGACCTGGTCACTATGCCGCACCTGCTCATCGCTGGGGCCACAGGCGCTGGCAAGAGCGTCTGCCTGCACTCGGTCATTCTCAGCATGATCATGCGTCACACTCCGGAGGAGGTCCGCTTCATCATCATTGACCCCAAGCGAGTGGAAATGGCTGTCTATGACGGCATCCCGCATCTCATCTCCCCGGTTGTCCATAGCGTCAAGCACGCTGCAGATGTCATGCGTAAGGCCATCAAGGAGATGGAGAAACGCTACGACCGCTTCGCGCTCAAGGGTGTGACCAATCTGAGCGAGTTCAACGAGTTGGCCCGCCTGTCAAAGGAGAGTCCGCTGGAGGAGTTCGAGCCTCTCCCCCGCGTAGTCATCGTGGTTGACGAGCTGGCCGATCTGATGATGCAGGCGCGCGCCGAGTTCGAGTACTCCATCTGCCGCCTGGCGCAACTGGCACGAGCCACCGGCATCCACCTCGTCGTCGCCACCCAACGACCCTCAGTCAAGATCATCACTGGCAATATCAAGGCCAACATCCCCTCGCGCATCTCCTTTGCCGTGGCGAGCATCCATGACTCGCGAACTATCCTGGACGGGCAGGGCGCCGAGCGCCTGATTGGTCGCGGGGACATGCTCTACTCACCGCTGGACGCGCCCAAACCCAAGCGCATCCAGGGGTCCTTCGTCCCTCGGGAGGACATCGTCAAAATTGCTGATTTTCTCCGCGAACAGGGCGAGCCGGAGTTCCAGATCATCCCCGAGACGCCGGAGGACGAGGAGGACTTCAGCGAGGACCTGGAAACCAGCGACGAGATGTACCAGGCGGCAGTGCAGTACGTGATTCAGGAGCAGATGGCCTCCGTCTCCATGCTCCAGCGCCGCTTTAAGGTGGGGTACGCGCGGGCCGGGCGGCTAGTTGACGAGATGGAGCGGCGCGGCGTGATCGGGCCCCATGAAGGCTCCAAGCCTCGCCAGGTCTTGATCGGGCCCGGCAGCGCGTACGCGCTGGGGATCGGGGCGGAAGACAATGGCGAGGAGTATCCTACCTGCCCTCGCGAGGACTACGACGACCAGGATGGTCCCGATGAATAGCGATTCTGACTCCGACGTGGAAGCAGAACTTGACTCAGCCAGTGCTCAAACTACGTCCGCACCAGCGGATGATACATCGTGCCCCCCGCCGCGGTCTCCGGACTCCACTTTTAGCCCGACCGCCAGAACGGCCTCCGGTGCCCCCAAGGTTTCCCCCACACAACGAGATCGCACTAAGCCTCGCCTCAACGATCTCTCCGGCAAGGACTGGATCAAGTCCACCAAGAGCTGGTTCATCTGCGATTCTCCGCGCTACCACCGCAACCGCGAGACTGAGCTGCACCCCGCGCGCTTCCCGGAGGAGCTCGCCACGGAGTTCATCCGTTTCTTCACGCAGGCCGGCGACTGGGTGCTGGACCCCTTCTGCGGCAGCGGCGCGACGCTGGTGGCGGCCCGTGAGGAGGGCCGTCATGCCGTCGGTGTTGAGCTCTCCCCGCGCTACGCCGAGGTTGCTCGGCGCCGCCTGGCCCAGTCCCCCGGCAAGACCGAGGCCCTCGTGATCCAGGGCGACGCCCGCAAGACCGCCTCCCTCATCGTTCCCCCTCCCCTGCCAGGGGAGGGGGCAGGAGGTGGGGCCGACTGCACCGGCGAGACGCCGGCGCCACCCCTCTTTGACTTCCTCCTCACCTCCCCTCCTTACTGGGACATGCTTCGCCATCCTCGTGGAGGAGTGAAATCCAAGCACCAGCAGCGCATTGAGCAGGGCCTGGACCGAGAGTACTCACAGGACCCCGCGGACCTCGGCAATATCCGTGACTATGACGATTTCATCGAGTCGCTGGGGGGGATCTTCGACTCGCTTTCAACCCTTCTCAGAGCCCAACGCTATCTGGTGGTGGTGGTCCAGAACCTCCGCGTTCCTCACGGAGAAGTCAAGCCCCTGGCCTGGGACCTGGCCCGGCGTGTGAGCCGGACCTATAGCTTTCAGGGTGAGCGTATTTGGTGCCAGAACAGCAAGCCGCTGGGAATTTGGGGCTACCCCACAACCTTCGTGCCGAATTACCACCATCACTACTGCCTCGTCTTCCGCAAACCATAGAGGATCGGATTATTTCTCATTGACTATCTTTCCCCCTTTGGTATTGCCCGCCTGAGCTGCAACGCGTGGCCCAGAGAAACTCGCCGCAGAATCCCAAGTTCTTTCGTGGTAACCCTTCCATTACTCCTGCTAACGTAGTATAATGCGGTAGTTAGTACTGGGGGCCGGGCAAGGCCGCAGGCAGGTTCGGTTACGCACGAGGGGAAAAGATCTCGAAAAGTGCCGGAAAACCGCAACTTTTGCGCAGGCTCAACGGTCAATACCTAGGAACGCCAGCAGAACGACAGCGCTGAACACGAGGAATTCACGTGCTCATGCACAGAACAACTACTGCCGCTACCACCGCCGTGCTGCTGACAGTACTCTGTGGCTTGCTGGCCTATGCCTCGCCAGTGCAAGCGCAGAGAGTGCCAGAGTCTTTCTACGCCTACGATCAGGGGCTACCCGCTTCCCCTCTTTCGGCGACCGTCTCGCCGTTTCATTCCATCTTTGCCTCCGACGGGGCCTGGGCGACTGGCAAGCCCGAGGCTGAGTTGAGCCACTCCGACCTGTCTCTCGCCGTCATGCACGGCGTCACTCTTTCCCGGACCTCTCGCACCACCGCGGTTTCCCTGGCCAGTGCGCCCCTGGGCACCGGGGTCAACAGCGAGGTTGCCGATGTGCTCTCCATGGCCTTCGGCTCCGGTACCCAGCTCTCATTGACCCACCGCGTTACTGCTCTCCAGGACCTTGCGCAACGTCTTTACAGCGGCAGCGAAGTCCAGACCATGGCCTTGGCGCAATCCTTCGGTGGTGGTGCCTCGGCGGGCACCCTAAACGTTGAGCGCGCCTGGATGACACTGCGCAACGGGAACAACTTCAGTCATCGCAACACCACCACCGTGGCTCTCGCCACCGGTCTCGGCAAAGGCCTCGATTTATCCAGCAAGCTCGTTCAGCACACCTACCAGGACGAGCCGGGCAAGTATTCCACGGCCTACGCTGGCGCTCTGGGCTTCGACCTCAGCGGTGGTCGAGGCTCGCTGCAGTTCTCCAACAACCGTGCCGGCGACCGCCTGCAGAGCACCGAGTCCACCGTGTGGAGTCTGGCCGCGCCCTTGCGACTGTTCAGTGAGAAGACTGACCTCGCCTTCACTCGCAAGATGACCGACAACAATGGCTCGCTCGCCGTTGATCAGTTGAGCTCGCTGTCCATGGCCCTCCCCCGAGGCCATTCTCTCACCGGCAGCCTGCATACGAAGAGCACTCAGCCCCTGGGCGGCGTCCTCTCCGAAACCACTACTTTCACGAGCGCCTATGCCGCGCCCTGGAAGGCCTTCGACACCAGCGGCGCCTTCAAGCAGCAGTACCTGACCCAGAGCAAGCCCGACAGCTTCCAGGCGCGGTACGTGACGGATCTTAGCGCCCAAGTCGAGGGACAGCCCTTCACTTTCCAGCGCGATCACACCGCCACCCGCACTGCCGCTGGGACTACGGACCGTGTGGCCCTGGCCGTCCAGACCCCCAAGTTCCAGCTCTTCACCCCGCGGGCAACCGTCTCAGCTTCACATCTCCAGGTCAGCGACAGCGCCTCGCCCGACACTGCGCGGACAGTGGTCAACCTGGACGCCCAGCCGACTGCTAACCTCAAGCTCTCCGCCCGGGTACAACACGACACTGCCGATCCCGAGCTCGAAACCACTTCCGAGGATGTCCGCGCCACCCTGCGGCTCTCGAATACGCTCAATCTGCATGGTCACCTGCTAATCAAGGACGAGTCTCTTCCGGGCGGCGGTATGGTCAGTGAGCTGCAATTCGCCTCCGAGAAGGCGCGGCCCGATGGCTTGGGGCTATTGGTCTCCCATGCGACCTTCGACCAGCCCTCGCAAGATACTACCAGTGCGAGCCTGGTTCAGGTTTCCGCCGGCGATCCCGTCAAGAGCATCGGGGTCACTGCACAACTGGCCCAGTACGATCCGGCCTCCCTGGTCCCCTACGACGATCCCCTGGTCAAGGTGTCCGTTGCCCACGGGGCACCCTCGCGATTCAACATCAAGGTTGATTACGCTGACCAGCAGGGCCGTCCTGCCCCCGACCAACAGGTTGCAGTCACCATGCCCGCTCTGGGCGGCTCCCTCCAAGTCGGCTATGCCGACCATCCCCTGGGCCGCGACGGCAAGACCGTGGTCACTGCCGAGCGCTACGACGCTGCCTTGCAGCGCAAGATTGGTGGGCTGGACGTACAGCTTGGCTACCGCGAATACTCCTGCGACCTACCGGAGACCCTGGTCCCGGATCGCGGCTCGCTGCACCTGCAGTTGGCTGGAGGGGCCGAGGATCGGGGCGGCAAGATCGCTCTAGGCTATCGCGAGGGTGATTTCGTGCCCCAGCCCAATGCCAAGGTCTTGCCCCCCGCACGTGCCCTCGATCTCTCGTACTCGCGACGTTGGGACGCCGATGGCCGCCTGGTCCTAACCGTCCGCAGCTCGGCCCCGGCGCCTGATGCTGCTGACCAGACAGAGACCGTGGAGGGCCGCCTCGAGTTCAGCACGGCCTTCTAGACCGCGCACAATACTCTATGAATCCCAGGGCTGGCCAGGCTACGGGTCCTTACGGGTCCGTGGGACTGAGTCGGCTTTTTTGCTCTATTTGTCCTGTTTTCACGCCGGGGGCTCGCTATCCATGAACCATCTCCCCGAGGGAGTCGCGGTATGTCCCTTCCGTTATATCGTCCGCGGGCGCACCTTCTGTGCTCTTGCCATTCGCGAGTCCCGCTTCACTGTTGATGAGGTCATACCCTCCACCTGCGCCGAGTGCTCCGTCGCCGAGATCCTGCGCGAGCATCCATGTGGGCGCATGGCTCTGGGAGTAGAGATCGGCGTATACGGTGGGCGTCAGACAGTGGAAATGTACTATGCCAGTTGTGAGCTGACGGTGGAACGTATTCTGGACATCAGCGACTGCACCGAGGCTTCCTGTCCTTTCTGGGTTCCACCCGATCCGGAGCGTGCCGCCGCCATCATCGAGGAAGCCAAGCAGCGCCAAGGGAAACGCACCTTCTAGCCTGGCACGGATCATTTCATTGCCCAGTCGGTCTCCTCTGCAGGTCGACCACTGCCCCTGAAGTGCAAGACCGCACGTTCACAGGCCAACCTGACACCCTCATTCAGGCACTGTGGCCCCCGCTTCTCGAGGGTCGGAATAGAGACTGCCCGGCCTCGAGAGGCCGGGCAGTACACGGAGGATTGGTCCAGTTGTTCGCCCGCGGACTCAAAAGACATCCCGGACGATGCTACCCTAAGGAGGAGCGGAGGCGTCTCTACGGCCTGTGAAGGAGGGAGGGTGGAACCTTCTCATGACCTGGTTGTCCCGCCGCCGCGGGGTTCGACGCCTCCGGTCTCCTCTGTATCATTAAAGACGTAATTGACTCAACATAAGTTCCAGGTTCCTGCAAGATCTTGGAGGGCCCAGGAGCCAATTCACCTCTTGCTGAGGCTCTCCGGCAGGAGAATCCAAGTCCATCGGCGAATTACTTGCCCACAGGAGCACCTTATCCAAAACTGTAGAGGAACACTATGGGACAGACCTCCGGCAGAGACTATGGCCTGGCAGTCGTCGGCTGCGGAGTGATCAGCGACACTCACCTGGCCGCCATTCAATCTTTACCCAACGCACACCTGGTGGCAGTACTCGATACCCGCGAGGAAGCGGCCCGCGCCAAGGCTGAGGAGTATGGCGTGGAAGCCTACACCGATTTCCAGAAGCTTCTCAAGCGTCCTGACGTGGACGTGGTGGACATCGTGGTCCCCAGTGGGCTCCATGCGCAACTGGGCATCCAGGCCGCTCAGGCAGGCAAGCACGTGGTCACCACCAAGCCCCTTGACGTCACCCTGGAGGCCATTGATGCACTGATCGCCGCCTGCGACGAGAATCAGGTCAAGCTCGGTGTAGTCCTCCAACTGCGCACCTATCCCTTCTTCCGGCGGATTCAGACCGCCGTCCGCGAGGGCCAACTGGGCCGCTTGTATTACGGCGCTGCCATCGTGCCCTGGTTCCGGAGCCATGAATACTATGCCCGCGGCTGGCAAGGCACTCGCGCACTGGATGGCGGGGGCGCGCTGATGAACCAGTCCATCCACTACATTGATCTTCTGCTGGCGATCATGGGCCAGGTCAGCGAGGTCTGCGGCTTCGCCGACAACTTGGCCCACGACATCGAGGTCGAGGACATCGCCACGGCCGCAGTGAAATTTACCTCAGGCGCCCACGGTCTCATCCAGGGCAATACACTCACCTACCAGGGGCTCCCGGCCCGTCTGGAGATCCACGGCAGCCAGGGCAACATCATCGTGGCTGGAGAAGACCTCCAACTCTGGGAAGTCGAGGGGGAGGAGACCTACTTCGACCCCGAAGCTGGGCGTCACAAGGGCGGCGCGGCTGACCCCAAGAGCGGTATGCTCGGGTATGCGGTGCAGGCCCATGCCGAGCAGATCGCGGACGTGCTTGCGGCCATCGAGGAAGGCCGGTCGCCCAAGCTCGACGGGCATGAGGCACGCCGGGCCGTGGAGCTCATTCTGGCCATCTACCAGTCCTCCGCGGAACGTCGCTTCCTCAGCTTGGGCTGACCTTCGCGAGCCAGTACCAAGCCGTCTCTGTCCGTCTCCGATGGGGTGTGCGTAGAAACCCCACAGTGCCCTATTGGGGCGGCTTTCCACCGTTCGCGCGCCTTGTGAGCGAGTTATCCACCACGTTTTCCACAATTCATGGGGGAAATCCCCTGTTCGAAGACCAGAGGGATTGTGTCACCACGATTCACAAGGGGAGAACGGAAAATACATCACAATCAAGTGGATCCGGCCCCCGCCGTCGGAATTGCTGATACCCGGCGGCGGCAATGACCGCGGCGTTATCCGTGCATAAGCCGAGTGGCGGTACAGCCGCAACGATCCCCATCCGTGCCGCACTCTTCTCTGCCGCTCCGCGGAGCACCTGGTTGGCCGAGACCCCTCCCCCCAACACGATCTGCCGGGCGCCAAGCTCACGTGCCGCCCGCTCCAATTGGCGCACCAGGGAGTCCACCACTGCCTGTTGGTAAGAGGCCGCCACGTCTGCCACCATCTGCTCCGAGACCAGCGGCCCCTTGGCCTGCAAGTGCCGCACCAACGCCGTCTTCAGTCCACTGAAGCTGTAGTCGAACCCGGGAGCGACTGGTCGGGGGAAGTCCACCGCGGTCGCCTCTCCCTCCCGCGCAGCACGTTCCAGCGCCGGTCCCCCGGGGTAGCCCAGGCCCAGCAGGCGCGCAGCCTTGTCCAGCGCCTCCCCCGCCGCATCATCCCGCGTCTGCCCCACCGTCTCATAGGCTCCCGGCTCAGTCATCAGCACCAGATCGCTGTGCCCGCCGGAGGCGATCAGTCCCAGGGTAGGATACAACGGCTGGCCCACCGGCTCCTCTCCCCGCTGATGGATGAAGGCCGCCAGCAGGTGCCCCTCCAGATGATTCACCGCCGCCAGGGGCAGGCCGCAAGCCAGCGCGTAACCCTTTGCTGCGCTCACGCCCACTAGCAGTGAACCAATCAGTCCCGGCCCCTGCGTGACCGCCACCAACCCTATCTCTGCCAGGCTCACCTCCGCCTGCGAGAGCGCCTCCTCTACCATTCGCGTGACGACCTCCACATGTCGTCTGGAGGCCACCTCCGGCACCACCCCCCCGAAGGTCTCATGCAGGTGATCTTGTGTGGCGGTGCGCACGCCCAGAATCTCTCGCCCCTCGCGTACTACCGCGGCGGAGGTCTCATCACAGGAGGTCTCAATCCCCAGAGTCAGAAACCCTGAGCTCCTCTCCGGCTTATTCACACTCGAGGTCGGTGAGTCGAACATCATAGCGGTGATCCCGCAGCCAGATGGCCAGCTCCTGTTCCAGGCGCAGCCGCGTGGCCTCGCTCTGCAAGCCACTCAACGCCAGCTCCACGGCATCCTCCCCCTTGTCGCTATAGTACCCGCGCCGGACCCGCAGCCGACGGAAGCCCAATTCCTCGTACAGCGCCGCCGCCGCCCGGTTGCTGATGCGGTGCTCCAGAAAAGCCATCTCCGCACCCTGTCCGGCCGCATACTGCAGCGCGCACAACATCAGTAGCTTGGCAATACCTCGCCGTCGGTATGCCGGACCGGTCGCCAAGCTTCCGATGTGGAAGTCCGTCCCCACCACCCATCCGCCGATATACGCCACGATCTGCTCGTTCAGAACTGCCACCCAGTAGCACTCCCCACGCTCACCCATGAGGTCGCGCAGCAGGACCTCCTTCGGCCAGGGCATGGAGAAGGAGACTTCCTCAATCACCAGCAGCGCCTCCAGATCCTCCGGCTTCGCATGGCGCACGGTCAACTGCCGGGGAGCGTTCACAGGCCCAGGTTCACCCCCTTGACCCGCTCGGCCTGTGAGGGGCTGATATACTCAGGCCGCAGGGTGAAGCAAGTCTCCTGCTCGGTCGTGGCGAGGTGCGGGATCGCCAGTCGGCCAATCGTCGTCGCCCTCGGACTCCGCGCCCGATCCTCGTCTACGCGCCATGCTGCCGGCATTTCGGCCACGCTAGCCAGGCCCGGCCAGTCCCCGGTCAGCGTCACCGGCCGCTCTGCCGCCAATTCGGCGAGACGCTGCCGCCAGCTCTCCTCGGACTGAATCTCCGTCGGAGCCAGCCCCTGGGGCGTCTCCCCCGGCGCAAAGACCGTGAGATACAGGAAGCCCCGCCGCACCGGCTGCAGAACGGCCAGTACCACCTCCGACCGCCTAACCGCCGTCTCGGCCGCCCAGGCCAGGGAGGTGGCGATCCCCACCGCCGGCACGCGCTGGGCATGCGCTATCGCCTTGCCGAAAGCCATGCCCACCCGCAGGCCGTTGAAGGCCCCAGGGCCCCGAGACACCCCCACGGCCCGCAGGGCGCCCAGAGGGATTCCCGCCTCGGTCAGCAAATCACGAGCGACCACGGGCAGAACCCGGCAGGCCTCCTGCCGCGTCGCAAACTCTCGTTCGGCTGTCGCGCCTCCCGCACCCAGCCAGGCAACGCTCCCCACCTCTCCCGAGGTCTCAATCGCCAAAATCATCGGTATCCAACTCCCGCACGATCGCCGCTGGTCGCTCCCCACGCCCCTCAATCACAATTCTCCGCATCCCTTCCGCCGCCGCGGAGGAGCCTGCGCCGTTGCCCCGGACCTCTGCCTGCTTCCAGCAGGGCCCGGTCTCCTGCGCGTAGGCAATCCGAACGACCAGTGCCTCCGCAGGCCAGAAATCAGGCACCCGGTCCGCCCATTCCACCACTACCACAGCGATCTCCAGGTATTCCTCGGCCCCCACCTCGCGCAACTCTTCCCCCGAACCCACGCGATACGCGTCCAGGTGACACAGGGGCACCCTTCCGGAGTGACAGTGCATCAAGACGAAGGTGGGGCTGCTGACCCGGCCAATGGCGCCGAGCCCTTCCGCCAGACCTTGCACAAAGGTAGTCTTGCCCGCTCCCAGGTCCCCCACCAGGGCGAGGAACTGCCCCGCTTCCAGCTTTCCCGCCACCTGCCGCGCGAGCCCCCGCGTCTCCTCGGCACTCTGTGTGAGGTACTCGCGCATGGTCTGCGCGCAGCCCTGCTTGTCCGCATTCTGCGGCATGGGTGACAGCCTTCCTCGGGGCATCAATACTGGGAAACGATCAGGGGGGCGGTCAGCAGAACCTCGGCGCGCACACCTGCTCCGGCGCTGGAGGCCCGGATAGCGCGGATAGCACTTGGCTGCGGATACCCAGAGCCACCTCTCGCCCCTGGACGTCAGACCACATCTCTCGCCGCAGCAGCGCGTTATCCAGCAACTGCGCGGCCTGTCGACGGGTGAGCTCCAGCCGCTGCGCCAGCCACACCAGTTGATTGGCATACAGGGTGATGCTCTCCTTCCCCTGGTAGCCGCTCACTGGCTGGCCCTCGTAGGTCAGACGCCGGACCTCACCGACTATCCCGCCTGCCAACACCACCTCGGTCAGCGGTATGATCTCGCAGCCCCAGCGCAGCAGGTCTAATTCCGGGTAGCGCTCGCTCTCCGCACGCAGGGCCTGCGCCCCCAGGCGAGCGGCAGCCGCCGAGTACAGCTTGCACCCGCTTTCCAGGTCGGCATAGCCCCCGTACGCTGCATAGTACTGTGTACTGAGGGCCACGCCCTCCCGTGCCCGCACCAGCTTGTACCCCTCCGTGGCCACCTCGTCCACCCATAGCTCCAACTCCCCGCGCAGCCAGTTCATGGGGCGGTGCAGGCTCTGCCGGCCTCCGATTATCGTCACCAGGTCGGTGCCCTGCTCCCGGGCCACTTGTTCCGCGAGTTGGGCCAGCCGCGGCATGTCCGAGACCCGGTGATCACCGTCGGCGTCCCGCGTAAGACAGTAGGCCCCCGGCGCCTCGGCACCAAGGTACTCCAGGCCCACGCCCACCGCCGCTCCCTTGCCCCGGTTCTCCGGCAGATCCAGGACCACGAAGGGCGCGCCCAGTTCCTGCTCCCACTCCTCTTGCAGTTCGTGTGCAACCGCCGACACCCGCGGCTGGCCATCCACCACCACCACCAGCCGTTCCGCCGGCGTCAGACGCTGCGACCCTGCCAGGGTATGGTGGAGAAGCATGCGAATCTGCGCCGGAGGCAACTCAGACGGAAACCATGCCGGCACGATGACGCCCGACTCGGGCAGCTCCGCCTCTTCCTGTGGCTTGGCGAGCGACCAGTCCATGATGGAAAGCTAACGCAGCAGGCGCCGCCACGCGGGCCTGGTCAGGCGCGCCGCAGCCAGTGCCGCGCCGGTCTTGAGCGCGTCTCCGAACAGGAAGGGCACCAGGCCCACAGCTATCGCCTGTGCTGGTTCCAGGTGCATCACAACGCGCAGCCCCGCGCTCCCGCACACCAGAATCAGCGCGCCGCCCGCGACCATCCCCAGGGCCATCCTCCACCAGCCACAGCGGCTCATGACCCCTACCACCGCAGCCGCGGCGATGAACCCCAGAAGATATCCGACCGTCGTCCCCAACACCGCGCCAGTGGTCAAGACCGGGAACCCTGCCAGGCCCGCGAGCAAGAAGAGCGCCATGGCGGCGGCCCCCCCTATCGGGCCCAGGGTGGCTCCACTCAGGAGCGCCACGCCTGTCTGCAACGTCACGGGCACCGGCGTGAAGGGCAACGGTACGCGCACCTGAGCGGCCCCCGCCATCAGCGCGGCAAACCCGACCACACCCACGACTTGAAGGGCCCACGTGCGCCGCAGGGATAGGGCGAGGGAAGCGCGGGCGGCAATCGCAGCAGCAAAGGGTCTCTCTCTCATGATTGGTTGATTATAACACACAAACTGTCTTCGAATCACCCTCTTCCCTGGGAACCATTTTCTCGAGCCAGCGTTATGTACTATTGACAATAGTACCAGAACTGGGTACACTACATACTATAGTAGGTAGCCGGGAAAGGATGAGACACCATGCGCAAAGGTTTGATCTTTTTGGCGGTAGCCGTGCTTGCTACTCTCTCCGCCACCAGCCTCATGGCGGCTGATTCTCCGACGCTATATTACCAGGGGTTTTTCGAGGCCGAGATGAGCCCCGCTCCACCGCAGGGCTTCGTCTATCGCGCGGACCCCAATACCATCCAGCCGTCGTTCTACTATCGTTACCGCGCTCTGCCGCTGCACCGTCCGCAGAGTGGCATTTCCAACGTGCGACACTCGGCGCCCGGTACCCAGCCGCTCAACCTGGTCTCCCCGGTGCCTCTGCCAGGGATCTACTGGTATGAGGACCCCAGCCTATTCCGCGGTATTCCGATGACGAATCTGGGCTGGCCGTACGGCAACTCGCGTTAGTCGGCGACCATCCTACTGGTCTGCTTGCCATCTCAGTCTTGCAGAAAGGAGGGATCACGATGCCAGGGAGAACACTTGCGGGTTTCATTGCCCTCACGCTCGTCATGGCGCTCGCGCTCACCCTTACCGCGCCGCGCCCGGCAGTAGCCAGTGATGATTGGGTGAAAATCCTGGCCGGAGCGGCCGTGGGCTATCTGGTCTACGATGCCCTGGACCGGGCCGACCGCGATTGCCCGCCGCGCCGCTATGGCTATGGCTACGGCTACTCGTATGGCTACGGCTACTGCCCGCCACCGCCGCCGCCACCCCCGCCTCCGCGCTACAAGCCTCACCGGCCTGCCCCGCGCCCGCCGCATCACTATGGCGGAAGCTGGTATATCGGAGGTAGCTGGGGCGCCTCCAGCGGACCCCATGGCGGGCCTACCTGCCGGGGCGGTGGCTGGTAGCTTCTCCACCGTCTGTCCATGCAGCAGTTTTCGGGCTTCACGGGTCGTCACTGCACGTGACGGCCCGTGTTTCTTGTCGGGGTGCAGAACTGCCAATCCTTCTTCTTCGGGGCGAGACTTTCTCCTGACTCTTCACCGGTTGCCTGGACTCTGAAGGAATTGCCCCGCGGCCCGCCGAATGATTTCCTCCCGCGGGAGCACGGAGGTGATGAGACATGGACCTCTTCGACCGCGCCCGCAAGGCCTTTGACGACCTTGCGCACGGCGCCGCCAGCGGAGGCCGACTGATCCAGATTCAGGCCGAGTTGGCCCAGCTCGAAAACCAAATTGAGATCCAGCAGCGCGAAGCCGGAAAGATCGCCCAGCAACTCTGGCGACAAGGCGCCTTCCAGGACACCGAGTTCGACTCTGTCATGCGCCGACTCCAGGAGTTGCAGAAGCAGGTGGAGGAACTCCGTGCAGAGTACGTCAAGGTGGAGGCCGAGGGGGTCGAGCGTCCTGGACCGCTACGCTGCGCCAAGTGCGGCCGGGAACTGGACCAGGAGGACCGCTTCTGCCGCGGCTGCGGCACCCCCCTCCCGCCTCCCAGCGCCTAGCTCCGGAATGACTTCCCTCCGCAACGGACCTTACCGAAGCGTGAGCCGCCCGAACCGCAGCTTCCCCACCTGGAGCACGTCACCGTCCTGGACGCCTACCTGCGCCTTCTCGTCGTCAATGGTGACCTCATTCAGGCGCACGGCCCGCTGCCGCACCAACCGTCGCGCCTCGGAGTTGCTGGACGTGAACTCCGCCCGCCGAATGAGTTGAATAATCGGCACTCCCGCCTGCGCCTCCGCGGGCGTGATCACGATCTCCGGCATCTCCACAGGTCGTTGCCCCTCGGCGAACACCCGGTCAAACTCCTCCCGCGCCTGTCCTGCGGTCTCTGCGTCGTAATACTGCGTCGTCACCGCCGCCGCCATGTCTGCCTTCACGTTGCGCGGGTGAAGCCTGTCTCTCTCCAGGTCCGTTATCAGTCCCTGCACCTGTTCCGGCGTCCAGTCCAGCAACAGCTCATGGTACATGGGCAGCAACTCGTCGGGGATGGACATCAGCTTGCCGAACATGTCCTGGGACGAGTCGGTGAGGCCCACGTAGTTCCCCAGGGACTTGCTCATCTTCTCCTTGCCGTCTAGACCCACCAGCAGCGGCCAGGTCATCGTGACCTGCGGCTCCTGCCCATATGCGCGCTGGATATCACGCCCTACCAGCAGGTTGAAGAGCTGGTCGGTGCCCCCGATCTCCACGTCCGCCCGCACCGCCACTGAGTCATAGCCTTGCACAAGCGGGTACAGCATTTCCAGGATGGAGATAGGGATCCCGTTCTGGTAACGCCCGGCGAAGTCATCCCGCTCCAGCATCCGCGCTACGGTATAGTGCGAGGTCAGCCGTAGCATATCCGCCGTCGTCATCTGCGAGAACCAGTCGTTGTTGTAGAGAACCTCGCACTGGCTGACGTCCAGGAGCTTGCCCACCTGCTCCGCGTAGCTGCGCGCGTTCTCCTGTATCTCCTTCTCCGACAGCATCGGGCGCATTTTCGAACGTCCCGAGGGGTCACCCATCCGTCCGGTGAAGTCCCCGATGATGAATACAATCTGGTGCCCCAACTCCTGAAACCGGCGCAAACGTCGCAGCGGCACAGAATGCCCCAGATGCAGGTCCGGCGCGGAGGGGTCCGCGCCGTATTTCACCCGCAAGGGCCGGCCCAGTCGCAGCTTTGCCAGCAGTTCCTCGGGTTCCACCACGGTGGCGGCCCCCTGGCTCAGGTATTCCAGTTGCTGTTCCGCGTTCATCATCGCCAGGCCTCAAGGAGGGGACGGACAGGTGTCCCTACCTGGCCGGCCCACCAGCCACGCAGGCGCCATACCTATCCGGCCCCTCCGCTATCCACTCTAACCGGCCCTTACTCCGCCGGAAGCACGTCTATCTGAATCCGGATCTTGATCTTCTCACCCGACTCCGGTGCGGTGACGATTATCTCATACGCGCCGCCGCCCAGCGACACCACCTCAGCCGGCGGCGTCTCCACCGGCGGCGTCTCCACCGGTGTCGTTGCCGGAGGAGTCTCGGCCGGCGGGGTGGCCGGGGGAACCGTCGCCGGAGGCGTCTCCGCCGGAGGAGTGGTGGCCGGAGGAGTCTCAGCCGGCGGAGTCGCCGGCGGAGGAGTCGTTGCCGGTGGCGCAATCACCGACGGCATGGCCCCAGCGATCTCAATCTTGCTCACCAGGTTGTCCGCGCTGAACCCTTCTCCCTTGGGAAAAGCGTATAGCGCCGGCAGGTCGCCGACCACCGCGGAGCTGGCTTGCAGGCCCCAGCTCGGCTGCCCGGCCACCCGCGTCCCGTCCCGCTTAACCACGGAGATGGTCTTGATCTCCCACGATTGGGGATCTTGTGGGTTCTGCAGACCCCAGGTGATCTCCACTACCGCCATCTCCGCCGCCTTGATTTCCTGCACTTCCTCCTCTACCTTCAGCTTGAAGGAGCCGAGATTCGGCAACAGTGTGCCGATGCCCGAGCCCTGCACCACTCCCACCTGAGCCACCTTGATTTCGCCCTGCAGGGTCTTGCCGCCGCGCAAGGTGACGGTCCCCTGCAGAGCCGCTTCCTGAGCACAAGCCGCGCTCAGCGCCAGCAAGATCAGGCCCAGCACTACCACAAAGACATAGGTACGTCGCATTTCGCTCACCTCGCTAGGGTTAGTCCGTCGTTCCTCTTACACGCCTATCACTTCGTGCCTCGCTCTGTACCCCTCCGCTCCAGCATCTCCAGAAAGGCCTCGATTCTTAACGCTGTCCGCGCATCCACCTCTGCCGGGTCCTGTCCCTCCACCGTCAGCACCGGCACCCTCACTCCGCGCTTGATCAGCACGTCCTCAATCTGCCGGAAGCAGAAGGCCTGTGTGTAGTGGATAAACCCATCTAGCTTCCGCAGCGCGGCTTGCTCGTTCGCATCCGCCACCCGTGCGAAGACCTCATATGGGTAGGTGTAGCGCTGGTACTGCGTCACCAGGTCCGCGTCCAGGCCGGGCACCATGCTGAACTGCCGCGGAACCTCATTGAACACGATCTGCGCTCCGCGACTCTCGATGAAGTCGTGCAGGCCCCGGATAATCGGCGGCACTCCCAGAAACCCCAGCCGAATCTCTGCCGTCCGCGCCGCTCGCGCCCTAGCCTGCTCCAGAAAGGCGGCCAGCCTCCCCCCGAAGGCAGCAGGGCTTCCCTCAAAGTCACTGCACGCCACCTGCCAGTTATGATTCTCCGCGCCCGTGACTTTCCCTTCCTGCCAGGTCAGGCGATCCAGTTCCGCCACCTTCTCCCGCATCGGCCGCAGCGCCTCCCGCGTCGCTTCCACCTGCTCCGCGCTCACCCCGAAGTGAGCCCGGAAGCGCTCAATCTGCTTTTCCAGCAGGTCTCGATCGCGATCGTAAGGATAGGCAAAGGGAATGATCTTCACTCCCTGCGCCTGCAAGGTCTCCATCATGGCGTGGGTCTGACTGCAGTCACCCTGAGTCACCGCCACCAGCTTCTCAACCCCCGTCTCCAGCGCTACGGCATAAATGCCTTTGATCCAGCCGCAGACGTTGCGCGGATACCCGTCCTGCTCTGCCCGCCGGATGAGCGCATACGGGTCAGAGTGGGAGATGAAGACGTTGTTCAGGTCCACCGGCCTCTCACCGGCAGCCAGAATCACCTCCACGGGCACGGTTGTCGTCAGCCCTATGCTGGACATGGTTGGAGCCTGGGTACTCCCCCTACCTTACCCCCATCCTCTTATGGCACTGCGGGATGACCCGCACCTCCTCCACTCGCTCTGCGAACAGCGCCTGCCAGACCAGGAGCTGTTCCAGCGAGGGCGGCCCCCCTGCCGCCGAGCGCCCGGTCACCGGCTGGAGAACCACCGGTGCGCGCGGATTGACCTCCGCAAGCCGGCACGCCGCCTCCCCCAGTTCCCGCTCCGGCGTATGATCCGTGACCACAATCTTAACACACAGCGCCCGCTCACTGGCCACCGCCACCGATTCCAGGAACCGTTCCATCGCCACGGGCTTGGCCAGTGTAGAGGGCAGCTTGTAGTCGAGAGCCACGTAGCGCGTGACAGGTATCACCTGCGCCAGGGCCTCCGGGAGATGTCCGGCAGTCTCCAGGTATAGCGGCAAACCCCACTCCTCTAGGGCCTCGCCTAGACCCCGAGCGAACTCCGGATACAGCAGCGGCTCCCCGCCGGTCAGCGCCAGCGAGTGCAGCCGTGGAGTCTGAGCCACCCTGGCCTCGACGGTGACCAGGAGGTCACCGAGAGTCACGCGCTCTCCGGTTGCCTGCTTCGCCCACGCCGTATCGCAGTACAGGCAAGTCAGCTCGCAGCCCCGCACGCGCACGAAAATCTGTGACACGCCGACCCACAGGCCCTCGCCCTGGAGGGAGACAAACACCTCCGCCAGCGGCGCAGCAACCTCCGCCTTCATACGACCTCCCTGACCTTCCGGCAGGCCGCCACGGCCGATTCCATCTCTTCACCATACTGTTTCAGCAGCCGGTGTGCAAACAGCCTCGGATCCACCCCCAGCTCCGCCAGGCCAATCGCCGGCACTGGCGCGCCGCTCGGGTCTACGTTCAGCGCGAAGTGAATCAAGCCCGAAGTCGGGGACAGCGTCGCAATGGACACGGACAGCTTTCGCTCGCTCAGGTACAGGTCATCCCCCTGGCGCTGGATCTGAGACAGGCATTGTCCCCAAGCCCCGCCCGGCACCGCCTGCGGGTCCCGGTGCAGAACCTGCAGCGCCCCTGCCACCAGGAGCCGCTGGCGCAGTACCGTGAGCAACAAGTCGCGTCCCGGATGCTCGGCGATGAAATGCAGCATCATGGCGGCATGTATCTCCGCCCCGGCGCGCTGGTCCTCCAGGTCCACCAGGTCCGCCGTCGCCACGTGGCAGGGACCCAGCCACGCCACCAGCGCCTCCGGCCCCACCCCGAAGGTCTGCGCGAGCCAGCCCGTCCGCAACTCCGTACCGGTATACGTTACGACCTTTTCTGAGAATAGCGTCTCCACACTCTCCGGCCTTTCTTGCCTCCGGTTTCTGGGTTCCGGCTGCTACCGAGTGACCTCCAGCTTCACCATATCGGTAGTTCCCGCCTGGCCCACGGTGCCTGCGGTGATAGCTATCACATCGCCCGTCTTTACGGCCCCCATCGCCTTCATCGTGTGACTCACGTTGGCGATCATCTCATCCGTGGTCTCCACCGGGGAAATCAGCACGGGCCGCACGCCCCAGTACAGACTGCAACGCCGCGCGGTAGCCACCCGTGGCGTGGCCGCGAAGACCGGTACTGCAGGACGGCACATCGAGATCAATCGTGCCGTGGAACCGGTCTCGGTGAAGGCCACAATCGCCGCCGCCTGCACTGCCTCCGCCACCTCTGCCACGGACCGGGCCAGCGCATCCGCAAAACTGATGAAGGGCGCCTCCTCCGGCTCCACCCGCAGGTGCGGCCGCGCCATGATCTCCCGTTCTGCCGCCGACGAGATGCGCCGCATCATCTCTACCGATTGCACCGGGAAGCGCCCCACGGCCGTCTCCCCGGAAAGCATCACCGCATCTGCGCCCTCGAAGATGGCGCCTGCCACGTCCGAGGCCTCGGCCCGGGTGGGCCGCGGGTTCACCCGCATGGAGTCCAGCATCTGCGTGGCCACAATCACCGGCTTACGCACCCTGCCACACAGCCGCACCAGTTGTTTCTGCAAGATCGGCACTTCCTCCGGCGGCATCTCCACCCCCAGGTCGCCGCGCGCCACCATGATCCCATCCGCCGCCTCCACGATCGCCTCAATCTCCGCGAGCGCCTCCGGCTTTTCAATCTTGGCAATCACTGCCGGCCGCCGCTCCCATCGGCTCAGGAGCTCCTGCAACTCCCTGACCTCCTGCGCCCCGCGTACGAAGCTCAGCGCCACATAATCCAGTCCACTCTCCACAATGAACTCCACATCCCGCCGGTCCTTTTCGGTCAGCGAGGGCGAACTGATGTGCACACCCGGCAGATTGATCCCCTTGCGTTCGCCCAGCCTGCCGCCCGCTTCGACCTCCGTTCTAACCTCCGTCTCGCTGGTGCTCAGCACGCGCAGCGCAATCACTCCATCGTCGAGCAGGATACAGTCTCCTGCCTCAACATCCTGTGGCAGCGCCGCGTAGGTAGTGCAGATGCGCTCAGCGGTGCCTGGTACCGGTTGCGTGGTGATTACCAGCTCCTGCCCCCTGGCCAACTCCACCGGCTGGTGCCTCTCCAGCTCCCCGGTGCGGATCTTGGGTCCTTGCAGGTCCCCCAGGAGGGCCGTGTGCCGTCCTACCCGCTCACTCATTTCCCGCACACACTTGATCCGGGGGCTGAACTGCTCGGGACTGCCGTGGGAGAAGTTGAGCCGAATCACATCTGCCCCGGCCTCCAGCATTCCGGCCACCACCTCGGGGTCATCAGAGGCCGGGCCCAGGGTACAGATGATCTTGGTGAGGTTCTCCTTCGGCATGGTCCTGACGGCTGCCTTTGCAGCCGTCTCCTCCCTATGCTATAATTTGCGCATCAACAGTGTTCGCGGCTGCGAGAATACTAGAGGCCGCAGACCCTGTCAAACTTTCCGCCAGAGAGCCGCTCCGGCGGTTCCTGGCGCGCTCCACTGGCCTGGTGAGACTCCAACATGCCTGACGAGACTACTCACGAGCAGCTCGACCTTCAAGCGATCTGGGAGGATCTCAATCGTGTCCTCCGCGAGGGCGCTGTTAATCGCGCCTTATGGGATGCTGCCGAGGCCGCCCAGCCCCTCACCCTGGAGGGTGACCTCCTCGTACTCGCGCTTTCCCCTGAAAATATGCGCCACGCCTCCTACCTAACTACCGATATCAACCGCAGCCGTCTGCGCCAGATTCTCCACGCCCGCACCGGACGCAGATTGGACCTGCGGGTCATCCCTGGCACCGGCCCGGAGGACTGGGAACGAACCAAGGCTCGCGAGCGCCAGGTGGAGAGCGAGACGGAACGCCTCGCCCGTACCCGAGCCGCCTACCAGGGCGCGCAAGCCGTCTGGGAACAAGCCACCTCGGACCTCGCCGACATGATGGGCAGCATGCGCAGCCGCACCTACGCCACGGCCCGCGCCCGTTTGCTCTCCCGCAGCTTCCCTCTCATTGCCCAGGCCGAGGAGAAGGCCCGGGAACTTGAACCGGAGGCGGAAGCTACGCACGAGAAGTACCTCAACCGTTTGTTGGATAAGGTCGCCGATTGGATTGAAATGCCTGACTCCGTAGTCGCCCTCGAGTATCTCCGCTACGCTGCCAGCCAGAAACGCACGTGAGCCCACCGTGTTGAACCCCAGTCACCGCAGCAACTGCCCACCGGCCTCTCCGCCTAACTCCCTATCCCCTTGGCCGTGCCGTATGAAAGACCCGGAACCGCTCACGCGGCGTCTGTTCTTCAGGCCGCGCTCTACACCACTGTTCACCCTCCTGCTGGCCTCACTGGCGCTGTGGATTCTCCCCCTGCCACTCCACGCCGACGACTACTTGTACCGGGCCGAGGTGCGCGGCACTCTCGTCTCCGTCACCCCTCCCGCTCTGGTTCGCGAGGGCCGCCTGTTCGTGCCCCTCGAGTTCGTGCAACACGTCCTGGGCGGCAGTGTCTTGCCGACCTCCAACCCCACCCAGCGAGAGCTCCGCTTCTTTGACCGCTGGGTTCGGTTCACCCTCGAGCAGCCGGAGATGCATAGCGCTACGGGCCCCTGGAGCCTCCCCGCTGCCCCCTTTGCCATCCGGGATACGCTGTACGTCCCCGCAGAGCTCCTGGAAGAGGGCCTCGGCCTCCCGCTCAGCCTCACCATGGACTCCTCCGGCAACGCCTTGGTGCATATCGAGGCGAGTGGAGGCGAGGTCCGCAATCTACATCTCGAGGAGCAGCCCGACCGCCTGCGCCTGACTATCCTGCTCAGCGCCGAGAGCGCCTACCAGTGGCACAGCTCGGGTGACCACCTCGAGATCTCTCTGCCCCTGCCGGAGGGAGCCTCGCAGCAGCACGGGGTCGTACTTGAGGGCTTTCGCAATCCCCATCTCCGCGAGGTTTCCCGCTCTCTGGCCGAGGGGTTCACCCGGGTACAGATCGGGGTACAAGACACCGGCAAGCCTCTGATCAGTGCCCTCTCCAACCCGCCACGCCTGGTGCTGGACCTCCCCCTGACCGCCAAGCCTGCGACGCCGCCCACACCCGCAACCACTGCCTCCCCTGCCCCTCCGACGACCCGGCCCACTCCTGCGCCTGCCCGTGCCGGCCCCACCTGGCAGAAGCGCAACTTCTCGACCCCCCGTGGTCCTCTCGATGTCTATGTCCTCCAGATCTCACCCTCCGATCCGCACTGGCGCGTGCGCCCCGCTCTGGCCGCCGACACCCTTCATGTCCGGCACAGCGTCGCCTATATATGCCGCCAGGCCGGTGCCGTGGCCGGCCTCAACGGTGGCTTCTTCGCCGCTCAGGGGCCGCCGGTTGGCCTCCTCGTCGTGGACGGCGAATGGATCTCCTCGCCTTTGCTCAACCGCACCATCCTCGCCGCTTCCGCCTCTGGACAGGTGCGTCTGGGACGCTGGACCTTCAGCGGGCGGGCGCATTTCGAGGGACGTGGCTTCCTCCAGGTCAGCGCGGTCAACCGCAATCACACTCAACCGGATGAGGTCGTCATCTACACCCGCCGCTGGGCCTCAAGTTTACCCGGCGATTCTCGGTCCACCCGTCTGGCGGTGTCGCAACAGGGCATGGTGGTCATCAAGGAGACTTACGGACGCCCCGTCGAAATTCCCGAGGGGGGCTACGTCATGTGTGCGCGTGGCCGCCAGGCCCAGGCCCTCGAACGCATACAACTGGGCGAGACTGTCCGCCTCGAATTGGGCACCAACCCCGCCTGGCCTGAGTTGTGGTGGGCTCTGGAAGGGGGCCCCCGCTTGCTGGTTGACGGGGAGGTCAGGATCACTTCTTCAGAGGAGGGCTTCCGCGCCGACGTCTCCAGCAGTTGCGCTTCCCGTTCTGCGGCGGGGATCACCAAGTCCGGCGACCTCCTCCTGGTGGCTGTAGAGAGCCCCGGTACTGAGCGCGGCGGCGTGACCTTGCAGGAGTTGGCTGGAATCATGCGCAAGCTCGGCGCCCGGCAGGCTATCAACCTAGACGGCGGTGGCTCCACCACGGTGGTACAGGACGGTCGCACCATTAACCGCGTCCGCAGCGGTCCCCGGTTGGTTTCCAACGCGCTGATCGTAGTTCCTAAACCTCAGATCGCTCCCGCCACGCCCAACGGTCCGCAGCCCGCCTCCCCGAGCCCCACTCAGCCTGAACCTGGGGGCCCTCCCGCCTCACTCCACGAGGCGATGTCTGCCGATTGAGCCCGTTGCCTCTCCCCTGCCGGCTCTAGCACGCAGGTACTGGGCCGGGCGACACGCATCGAGGCGCACTGCCCGCCATGCTGCAAGGATCGGCGATGCGGCCCCGTTTGGGAGACCTTGCCTGTCCCGAAAGCGTTTTCTTCCTTACGACTGATGATTTGCAGCTTCCAGAGGTGATCCCATGCTCGGCTCACGTGTCTGCCGATTACCTGCGCTGCTACTGCTCGTCGCGCTCCTGGCCGGCTGCAGCGAGTGGCGCATGGCTCGTCACAATCGTGCCCAGGATACAGCCAAGTTGGAGGCACTCTCTGACCTGGCAACCTCGAAACCACTGGACCAGTGGGTCCTGTCCGTAGACTATTCCCAGCCGCTCCCCGGCTATTCCGCTTTGGCGGGCTTCCCTATCGGCAACGGCTACGTTCTTGCGGCCACCGGCATGAGCTACCCCCTGGGCACGTTAGAGAATCTCTTCGGGCCTACCTATGAGAAGGGCACCGCTGGCTACGGCCAGATCGTCCCCGCCCTCGAGGTCGGCGGTCGGGTGGCGCACTGGGCGACCCAGGAGACCTGCTGGCTCGAAGCGCCAGGCGTAGTGCGCACCGTCTCCAGGACCGCCTCCGGCCTCACCCTCACAATCTATGATTTCCCCGCCCCCGACGCACCTGCCCTCCTGCGTTTCCTGGTCGTCGAGAACCCTGAGGACCACCCGCCCGTCGGTGGGGTGGCCTTGAGCCACGCCTTTGCGCGCGCGCCCAACAGCTTTCTCAACGGTGAGGCCCGCTTCGGCGGCGGGGCGGGGGGCCTCCGCTGTGGTTACCTCGACAGTCGTACTCTCACCCGGGATCACCCGCCGCTCCCCTTCTCGCCCACTGCCCCCGGCACCAGCGCTGCCAGGCTGATCGAGCAGAGTCGTGCCCTGATTTGCCCCCTCGGCGGCCTTGCCCCGGGGCAACGGGTCTCCAAACTGTTCTACTTGGTCTTTACCAGCACCAGCGACGACGGCGAGCGAACGCTTGAGACCCTCCGCGACCCCCAGGGGCTCAACCTGTCCTTCCGTCGCTGGGAGGACCGCGCCGCCGCCACCACCCGCGTCCAGTCTGACAACGCCCGCCTGGCTCAGTTCCTCGACATCGGCAAGTACCTCTGCCAGGTCCAGCAGGCTGCCGCCGGCGGCTTCTCCCCCATGGACCGCTATTCTTACTGCTGGATCCGCGACAGCAATGGCCCAGTCCGCTATCTCCTCGCCTGCGGTGATTACGAGGCTGTGCGCAGGTACCTGGACTACCAGTTCCGCGGCTATGCCCAGCAAGGCAAGGTCACCAACAATCTGCCGCTGGCCCTCAAGCTCCCGGAGAGCGCGCCGCAGGTGGACTGGACCCGGGCCCCTGTCCCCGGCGCGGAAATTGCCAGCTTCATGATTCTCCAGCGCTACTGGTACTGGCGGCACACGGCGGACACCGCCCTGATTCGTCAGCAGTGGCCCATGCTCCGCCGCTGTCTTCTCGGTCAGAAGGTGGACGCTCGGGGCACCCTTCCCTTCTTTGGTGATGAGACTTACCGCTTTCCCGGCTATGAGCTCTTCGCCGCTGGCAAGCCCGCTCCCGATTGGGTACACATGCTCACGCGATCGCTCGATGCGGGAATGGAGTACACCGTCGCTGCCCGGGCCCTCGCCGAGATGGCCCCCGCCGCCGGGCATCCTGAGGAAGTCGCCGAGTATCGCGCTGCCGCCGACCGCGTCCAGCGCGCCACTGAACAGTACTTCTCCCAGGCCTCGGGAATCCTGGCTCCGGCCCTCTCCGATATCAGCGAGGATAAGCAGCAGAATCCTTTCGCGGCCATTAACCTCTCCGCCTGGTGGTTAGGTTACGAGGGGGACCCCGCCCGGATGGAGGAGAACTATCGCCAGACTCTACGCTATCTCCTCAAGCCCAGCGGCACGGTGATGAGCACGCCCCAAGTAGGGTATTATGTGACTCTCCAGCTCGGCTTCCTGCTCCATGCCGCCTCGGCCTTGCGGGACCCGGCCCGTGCTCAGATGCTGGAGGGCCTGCTCAACGCCGCCGAGGCCAGCGGCGGCTTCGCGGAGATGAACCAGCCCAACGACCGTCCCAGCGATGGCATCTGGGGCCATCACCGCTTCCGCCCCTGGGAAGGCGGCATCAACTCTGAGGCCGTGCTCTTCGCCCTCACCGGTCTGGAGGTGGATCTGCCCAACCGGGCCCTCAAGCTGAGGCCCTGGCTACCCCCGGGCACCCGGAGTCTGACTGTCTCCCCCCTGCTCGCCGGCCGCTGCCGCATGAAGCTGGAGCTATCCGCCACTGAACTGAAGCTCACTCGAGAGCAGGACCCCGATGGCCAGCCACTGAACGTAACCATCGCCTTGCCTGTTCCCACGGGAGCCCAAACGGCCAGCCTCGCTTCCGGCGGCGAGATGCACCTGACCTTCCCATCCATCTCAGAGGCTCCCTACCCTGAGATCCCCGAGCGCACGCCCTTCACCTGGGCGCCCCCAGCAGCCAGCCGCCTCCACCCGGTCGTTCTGGTGACCTGGGACGCACAGACCGTCGCCGAGCAGCGCAAGCAGTATGGGGAGCGCATGACCGTCGTGGACAGCAAGATCTCCTGGCCCGTGGACTACCTGCGGGCCTTTCTGTTTGCCGGGTCCTCCCGCCGCGCCGAGACTCTGGTGCTGGACATCGCCAGCTTCGCGGGAGCCTTCAAGCCACGGGAATTCTGGACCACCGGCGCGGGGAAGCACCTGCTTGACGAGTTCAAGACCGCCGGGGGGAAGGTCGTCGAGCTCAAGACCGGACGCGAGCCGATCCCCGAGAGCTACATACCGGACATCTAGCCCTCCGGGGATGGCTCCATACTCTCCCCCGCTTGCGGGGGAGAGTGGCAGCGAGCGAATCCAGCTGCCGAGAGGGGGGCGGAGGCTCTTCAGGCCCGGGACGAGCGCCCGGCTCCCCACTCACCACTATCTCCGCCATTCCAGGGGCGACTCCTGGCTGGTCAGCCCCAGTCTGATCCAGGGCAGAAACTCGTCGGCAAACCGCTGATTGTACGTGAACACCACGTAGCCCGCGGCGCCCTGAGCCCGCGCTGTGGTGATCTGGTCGGCCAGCTCCTGCGGCGTCTCCAGACGGCACCCATCCGCAAAGGCCCCTATCCCCGCTGCCAGCGCCGTCTTCCCTTTCAACCTCTGCACCTGCGTTCCCACCAGGGCCTTGAACTTGTTCTGGTCCGAGGTGTAGTTCATGGGGCACAGGAAGTCCACCAGCCCCTCCTCCGCCCAGCGTACCGGGTCCTGTCCGAAGCCCCGCGGGTGCCGATCCCAGTCCGGGAAGCAGGCCACGGACAAGAGCGCGCCCGGTTTCACCGCCTGCACCTCCGCCCGTACCTCCCGCAGCAGCTCGGTCAGCACTTCCTGCCGCCACCCCAGGAACTGCTCCCGCAGGGGCCCCTTCAGGACCTCCTCCGGCCAACGGGTCACCGTCCGGCCCAGCGACTTCTGGAAAGCCGCCCGACACCGTCCGCATAAGCACGTATCGGTGCTATCGAAGCGGTAATAGTCAAGCTGCACCCCTTGCACCGGATAACGCTGCAGTATCTCCCTGACGGTCTTGAGCAGTTGCTCCCGGTTGCGCGGGTCATTCGGACACAGCCAGTCGCCGGACTGCCCCTTGCTGCTCACCATCAGTCGTCCGGCCTTCCTCAGCTCCGTCTTCACCTGCTGGTCAGCGAACAGTGCCTCCAGGGCCAGGATGCGCGGGTGAAGCTGCACACCGTGCCTCTGAGCTGCCGCCGCTGCCTCCGCCAGCAGGTCCCGGTCGGCCCGCGAGCTGAACGGTAGAACCCCGCTCCGGTAGTACGCCACGCCCCCGCTGCACACGTAGGGAAAGACCACGTTGAAGTT
>LSQX01158709.1_pt2 | contig 28429 bp, 15 predicted proteins | sample 654561 | NCBI WGS metagenome assembly LSQX01 (sample SAMN04489861, study PRJNA283612) | anaerobic digester metagenome | isolation source: 4 biogas reactors fed with cattle manure at either 37C or 55C with and... | place: Denmark: Kongens Lyngby | collected 2014
ACTGTAATTTCATTACCATTGATGGTTGCAGTTGCAATCAACTCTGTCTGAACTTTATCAAATGTCAGTGTATCAACTATAGAGCGACAACCCATTGTGTCTTCTACAACAACTGCATAGTGACGGTCAACCAGGTTTTCAGCATCATATAAGAACTCTTCAATCATATCAATTGATTCAGTAAACCAACCGTTATATATTGTCCAGTCTTCGTCTATATCGCCATTCAGTATCTCTTTATAAAGAACCCTGAATGATCTGCCTTCAGTACCTGTAGCATAAACTCTAGCAGATGCTTTTTCATCTCCGTAGCATGTAAGTTTCCTTACACTGAATTCGATTGGTTCCGGAGCCTGGATAAAGGTATCACGTGAAGTTTCACAACCGTTGGCGTCACGGGCCCATACCCTGTAGTATAATCCTGCATAACCAAGGAAGGTCTTTGTAAAGCCGTAGGTATCATCTGACAGGCTGTCAACCAGCATACTGTATGCTACATCGGAATATACATCCCATTTGTATTCATACTGTGGCAGGTTGTCAGGACCTATGCCAAACGGAGTTCCACCGCTTACCACTTCAATTTCGAAGATACCGGCCTGGTCGTTCGGGCATACGAAAGCATTTTGTTTGTCTTTCATTACTACCTTGAACTCTTCAGGTTGAGTTACATACTGAGTGAATGCCTGTGATTCACAAGCGTATTTATCAAAAATTACGATTGTGTAATAATCATCGGCAGTCATATCATCTTCATCAGTCAAATTAGTTGAAGCAGGAAGTCCTGTCAGCTCAATTTGAGTTGAAGCAGTTTCTGTATATCTTTCAAATACCGGGTCACCATTATAGTCAGTTCCGCTGACTTCGATTGTCCATGTAGCGCCATTGCCGCCCCAAACTGTTTCGATCAAAATCATACCATTGGCATCTCCGTAACACTCGGCAGGTTCCTGTCCCCAGCCTTCTGCCATAATCGGATCAGGCTCAAGTACAGTTGTCCTGTGGTGATAGATAGGAGCACCGTCTTCGTCGGTTGCGAAACCAACGATACAACCGTTTTCATCCTGTACATAACCAATCCAGGTAGCCGCAGTTACATGGAATGTATCACTGCGCTGCCAGTTCAGGTTTGCAAGATAATCTTCCAGGTCAAGATCATTCGGGAAAGTGTGAGCTCCCGGATCAGGAACAAGGGTAGAATCAACAGCATACCAATATTCACCGCTTCCACCTACAGCATCTATCTGGATGATACCGGTTCCGCCGTTGCATTTTGCCTGCTGTACAAGCTCAACAACCTCTATCATAAGGGTATCAGGATTTTCAATTTCGCCTGATTCTTTATATATCCAGCACTCATTGCCATCAGCAACATGCACTGTATAGTGTCCCCAGATAAGGTTATCGAATGTGAATTCATTTATGCCGGCGCCAGTGTTGAACCAGTGAATGCCTTCATATTCGCCTTCATAATTTGTAGCAAGGTTGGATTGCAATTCATAATCATAATCAACAGGTCCTTCCAGTCCGACATAGTAACCATCAGTAATACTTGGAGTACCACCTGAAATATTCGGTATGTAGATCTCACCTGTAGCTTCGTTATGACATTTAACAGCACGCCAGTGGATAGAATCATAAACTATCGGAGCCGGTTCAGTAACAGCTTTATCATTAAGTTCGAAGCATTTAGTCAGGTCAGGGTTCTGATAAGGTGCAAAATCCATCCAGTTATGCCAGTCATTGAAGTAATTTTGATAAGTTGTAATTGGTTTTGCATAACCATCATCAGCAATATCCTGGTTGTATTCATACAGTTTAATTGTATAGTCACCTACTTCAAGCCCACTGAATGTAACATCCTGAAGTACATCAAATGTTTGTGTATGAGCAACTAATTTTGTAGATCCCTGCCACAATTCAGCAGTATACATAAATCCGTCATCGCCTACATTCCATCCTCCGAGAGGAGTGAAAGTAATACTACCGTCGTCAGTAATACCTTCGTTCAATTCAGGCTGGTCATTGCAACTGACTTGTTCAGCAACAACATCAGAAATAACTAACTGTGCAGGCTGATCAACTGTAACATTGACCGGTCCGTAAATACATCCGTTAGCGTCTCTGACCCAGATCTGTTTGTCACCAGCACGAACCCTGCGGTCGAATGCAATAAAGTCATGTACATCTATAGCTTCACTTGATGTATCAAACCAGCGTTCTTCAGGAATATCATTTGCATCTTCCCATACACCTATATTATTTGTAGCTTCCTCGAAAGGAGCAGTTCCGCCAAAAATCTTATAGAGAAGAATACCGTCGTGTGCTTCATAACAGCTTGGGTTTACAACATCTATCTCAACCCGGAAGCATTCTGGTTTTTCAATTTCAATTTCATAAGTAGCCTGGCAATGTAATGAATCATCTTCTATTGTAAGAATATAACACCCAGCAGGCAGGTCAACAAAATCACCTGTGCTGTTTATTTCCGGAAAACGGTCATCTACAGCTGCTGTTGTTGGCCTTACAAAATCATCCTGATAGCATTCTCCCCAGTCAAGAGTAAATGTATAATTACTACTTGAACCACCAGTAGTAGCAGCCAATAATCCGGTTATCATACCGTCATCAGCAGACACACATGTTTCAAGTGAATCAACCCACATATTACATGAGATATCCTTTACCATATCATCAGTCCATGCTACCTCTATCGGATCTGAACCTTCGATTTGGAATGGTCCTAATATCTGGATCAGTTCAGGATTCTCAACTGCACAGTAATCACGAATTGCAACATAGTATGGTTTATCGCTGGACTGCACACTTATTACAGCAAGGCTGTCATTATATATGTTCCCGTTAGTAAACGGTCTCCATGTAGCCTGTGTCCACCACTCTTCCTGAGTGAAAATATGTGTTTGCTGTGTTAACATATATTGATACCTTCCAAATTGGCCAGGTATAGGTAACATTCCGTTCTCAGCCTCAATTATAATCTTCCCGTCAGTACTTCCGGCACAACCAGCAGTTTCAGTATCAGATGTTAATACCATTGTCGGAGGATCCATAATAACCACTTTCTCAATATTGGAGAAGCATCCCCATTCGTCCATTGCTACAACCCAGTAGTCTTTCCCCTCTTCTGCACCGGCAAATGATGAAAGGTGCCCAATTATCTCACCATTATCAACAACAGCCTGCGGATTACCTTCAGGATCAACATCAGTTATGTAGAACATAGGATTCCTGATCTGTTGTAATCCCTGAACAGGTACCTCGAACCAACCGGAATCTGAAGTCCAGAACAGGTAGTCAAAAGTTACCACCCCTGTATAATGTTCAATTGGTATACCGTACCATGAGAAATCTTCCAGGAATCCCCAGTCAAGATCAACACCTCCGAACTGATCCCAGTCCCATTCACCGGTCCACATATCATCCCACCATTCACCGTTGAACAGATTAATTTTGTTTAGCGGGCACTGGTTCCAGATAGTATCGACAAATGCTATTTCATTAGGCATGTCATCCCATTTGAACCTGTATGTATCTGTACAGTCGTTAGCATCTCTGACTTGAATAACATGCTCAGCGGTATCAATTGCAAATGTATTGTATCCGGTAGCACGTGTCCAGGCATTGTTGTCAAGTTTATATTCATAAGACTCAGCACCTGTATCTTCATCTACAAAAGGAGTACCCCCAAAAGCCTGTACGACAAGGTTGCCATCAGTATTTTCAGGACATGTAGGTGGTAAAGTCAGAAGGTCAATAACATCAACCCACAATCTTCTAGGCTGCTGGATCCAAACTGTCCATGAATATGAGCAATCAATGTTCAAGTCATGTACTTCAAATGTATACAACCCTGAATAAAGATCCTCAAAAGTATTATCTTCCTGATAGGGTGTCCATGGGAAACTCATCAACCGTGCCCTGTATTCAAAGTCATGATTACCGGCCCCGCTGGTTATTTCAATACTTACATCAGTGTTTCCACCCCAGCATTGAATAGGCTCGTAGACCAAATCAAACTCGGTGGTAAGGACCTTAACAGCATTGTCACCATTCGGATTTTTGAAATCGGCAAAGCATCCGTTTGCATCAAAAATTCGTACATAATATACATCGGCTGCCAATCCTTCAGCTGTCTGTCCTATACCTCCATCATCCACTGTTATAGTATCGGTAAATTCACCGTCAAAATCGGGTGAAGTGGAATAAACCCACCACCAGTTTTCATAATCTCCAGTACCACCGGTAATAGACTCAATATCAATAGTAATTGTTCCGTTATCTTCATTACATGAAGCATCTGTGTGGTCAACCCAGAATGTAATAGGATCAGGCTGTGTAATTGTATAACTAACTTCAAAACAGCAACATCCGAGTGAATCGGTGATATGAAAATCATAATCCCCTGCAATCAGAGTACTGTCGTCGAAAGTAAACATACGGCCTGCCCACATATCATTTACCCAGACATTGTAACCGTCAACAAACGGAGTACCTCCTTCAATGTCAAAAACTATACGGCCATCGCCCGTAGTTACATCCGGTCCAAGATAACAGTCCAGATGTAATTTGGTAAGATCGGTATTATCAGTAACATCCCAGGGATCCTTATCATCTACAACTTCAACTTCCTGCCACCATGAGAGAAGATTGTTACCTCCCAAATTAGCACAGCCGTTGTCATCCTGAACTGCAACCCAATATATCCCTTCTGACCGCTGCACTACATTACTGCTGACAGCATATTGAGTCAATATGGCATTAATTTCTTCCTTATTACTAGCCTCCGTTAAATCATCTTGTACATCCGAATCCCAAGAAGTGCCTGGTATAACATAATACTTATACGGTGACTTTCCTCCGGTTGCAATTATGTCAATGCTGCCAAGTCCGTCAGGACAATTTGTATAAACTGTGTCTGCAACACTAAATTCCAGCGGCTCGGGAGCAGTAACTTCAAAACTTTTTGTGAATGAAATACACTCGCCGTCTTTAACTACAACAGTATTGCAACATGAAGGAGCCTCAACAGCAGCCTCCGGATTTGTAGTAAATTGAGCCCCGTTAAATGAATATGAATAACCATTTGAAGGAGGTGTTGTAACAACAGCCACCGCATCTCCACCGGCACAATCAGCAGCACCTGCATCAACAACCACATCGCCTATTGTCTGGGTAACTAGTAACTTACCATTGTAAATCTGGTCAGTCAGGATATTAACTACCTGATTTATGTCGTTCCAGTACTTACAATTGGCAACATCCCAGGTAAGGGCAACCTCTTTGGTCAGGTCATTGATAACATCACCCGAAGAATTATAGGCATATAATTCCGGGAAATTGACCAGCTCAAACGTGAGAGTGAATATTGCTGTTGTGTCATCATCCGGGGTAATTGTCCCGTCAGTGAGAGGCTCTCCGCCCCAGTTGAATTTGAGGGTCCCTGCCGTTGACTCGTCAATTGTCATCGTACTAAGCTGGGTATGCACTCCGGTTGATCCGGTATATCGGAAGTCTCCGGTCGCATCATACTTTAATACGAGTGCAAACGAATCAATTTTTATGAAGTCTTTCACCAAAATATCGACCTCATAAATATTATCCTGACGATAACAATAATCATCAGCATTTTCAGCCCAAACATGTAAAGTCTCCTGCGGTTCATCTGCAAAAACAGAAAAAGCCAACAGCAGAGCAATCATGCTTAAGCCAATTTTTCGAAGAACACGGCCAAAACAGTGTCCGACGAGCAAAAAATTTCCAGTAAATTTTTTCATAGCAACTTGCTTTTAATTGAACTTAATTGATTGATTGATTCTAATTTATTTAATCTCTTCATCATTTATTTCAGACATAAATGTCTTTTCAAATTTAGTTAATAATACAAACGTATAAAATTTCTCAGCAATGTACAAAAGAAATGCTGAATAAAATTCTTTCTTTTCGCCTTTGTTATCAACAGGACTGTCTTAATAAACACAGCCTTCTTTTAATATTGTAACAGGGCTTGTAACAAACAAACAAAGCACACTTATTTTTGCAATTTTAATTCTATTTTTTCAATTTATTACAATAAAAGCCCCATTTTTTTGTTAAAAAACAATATTATTATCATCACCGGCTCAAAAAGGCTGCAAATTTAAAAAATTATGAAGAACACCAACACTCCTGGTATATTTTTTATCAGTCATGAAATATACCCTCAAAAGGCAGGATACCCTACCTTAAAGAGAGTAAAAATTTTTCCCAGGCTTATGATAATCATACTTTTAATGATGCTTTTTGCGATAAATTCATGCAAAACATGTAAATGTCCTGCATATTCAGAAGCTGTATATCCCGACTCTTTAAATTTATATTAAGGTTCCCTGATTTTATTCAGGAAAATGATATCTCTGTTTGAAACTGTGAAATAATAATATTTAATTTGTATTTATGTAAGATTCAGGAATTAAACCTGGAAAATTTTAATAAATTATTCATCAAAATAAATTCTCTTCTATGTCAAAGATTAAAATTGGTATTAACGGATTCGGGCGCATCGGACGGTTGGTTTTCCGTGTAGCCGCTGCAAATGACAACATTGAAGTTGTTGGTATAAACGACCTTATTGATGTTGACTACATCGCTTATATGCTTAAATATGACTCAACCCACGGACGGTTCAAAGGTAACGTGTCGGTTGAAGAGGGTATGCTGGCAGTTAATGGAAAAAAGATCAGGGTTACTTCCGAGCCTGACCCTGCAGATCTGAAATGGGATGAAGTCGGTGCAGAGTACGTAGTGGAATCTACCGGACTATTCCTGACAAAGGAAAAAGCACAGGGACATCTTGATGCAGGTGCAAAAAAAGTTGTAATGTCGGCTCCGTCCAAAGATGATACACCGATGTTTGTAATGGGTGTTAACCACACTTCTTATAAAAAGGATATGAATTTCGTGTCAAATGCATCATGCACTACAAATTGTCTTGCTCCTCTTGCAAAAGTGCTGCATGATAATTTCGGAATAATTGAAGGCTTAATGACCACTGTGCATGCAAGTACCGCTACTCAAAAAATCGTCGACGGCCCCTCAATGAAAGATTGGCGGGGAGGACGCGGGGCAGGACAAAATATTATCCCCTCTTCAACAGGTGCCGCTAAAGCAGTTGGAAAGGTTATCCCCGAGCTTAACGGAAAACTTACAGGTATGGCAATGCGTATTCCGACTCCCAACATATCGGTTGTTGATCTGACTGTGCGATTAGAAAAAGGCGCTTCTTATCAGGAAATTTGCGCTGCAATGAAAAAAGCATCCGAAGGTGAATTAAAAGGAATTCTTGGATATACTGAGGAAGCAGTTGTTTCCAATGATTTTCTGGGTGATCCCCGTGCTTCCATTTTTGATGCCGGTGCCGGCATAGGGCTTAACGACAACTTTGTTAAAGTGGTTTCATGGTACGATAATGAATGGGGATACTCAACAAAAGTAATTGAACTGATCGAATATATGGATTCAGTGAAGTAAATCAATATTATTGTAAAAACGAAGGCTGTCTGAAAATAACCGAATTCAGACAGCTTTTTTTATCCCCGGGATTTATTGTAAATACTCTGTAAAATCATATTAATTACGGTTCGGTAGTACTATGTGTAAAATAGTTTACAATCATTAGTTTTTTTTAACATTTTTTAATCTCAATCAAAAAAATCATTTTTAAATGCTCTCTTTTCGATAAACAAAAATGCAAAATTTTATAAATCAACTTATTAACAACCATTTCCTATAAGAAAATTTTAGTTGATTTTTAAGTTTAATAAACTTTATCTATCGGAAAGTGATTGTTCTATCTTGTATTTTGAATAAAAAGCATTATAACTTTGATAAAAACATTTCTTAAAGACTATGATTTTTACATTTAGGATCACCTCAAAAGAGTCTGAAAATTTTCTGATAAAAATGAAAATCGACGGAAAGCACTCATTTTTTGACCTCCACACTTTTATTCAGATGAATTGTGATTTTGAGCCCTGTCAGATAGCTTCTTTTTTTATGACTGACGATGAGGGCTTAAAAACAGCAGAGATATCAATGATGGATGCAGGCTTTGACGGAGGAGCATATTTATTGATGCAGAATGCAAAATTAACTGACCTGATAAAAGAGAAGGGGCAAAAGCTCTATTATACATTTGATCTTTCGGAAGACAGGTCACTGCTTATAGAACTAATTGATATTGACATGGGAACAAAGTTAAAAGAACCATTAGTCACCGCAATGGAGGGTGATGCTCCCGTTCAGGTACTTTCCGGTAACAGTAATAATAGTATTGCCAAAAAATTTCAGGAAGAGGAAGTATTTATGGATTTTGGAATTTTGGACGACTATAATGAACTGTTCGGAGAGATGGAAGACTTTTAAGTTATTCAGCCGGTTACAAATTTGTTTAATTTTTAGCCGGAAATATGACTAAAACCTTAATTATATTAACAGGTCCCACGGCTATCGGTAAAAGCCGGATTGCGGTAAATATTGCAAAACGTCTGAAAACAGAGATCATTTCTGCCGATTCCCGGCAGATTTATCGTGAACTTTCCATTGGAACAGCTGTTCCTTCCAAAAAAGAGCTGACTTCTATCAAACATCACTTTATTCACTCACACTCCATTTTTCAAAATTATAATGCCTTTATATATGAAACAGAAGTGTTGCAGCTAATAAATAAATTATTTGAAAAATATGACTCTCTTCTGATGGCAGGAGGCTCCATGCTATATATTGATGCAGTTTGCAAAGGAATTGACATAATGCCGGATGCAGATCCTGAAATCAGAAAAAACCTTCAGTCCGTACATATCAGGGAAGGACTTGAAGGCCTCAGAATGCAGCTTAAACAACTTGACCCGGTTTATTATGAAAAAACAGATCTGAAAAATCCTGCAAGAATAATTCATGCCCTGGAAATATGCCTCACATCAGGAAAGCCATACTCTTCATTCAGATCAGATCTTCCTGTAAGCAGACCTTTTGAAATATTGAAAATAGGGATCAACAGTGACAGAAAAGCTCTTCATCACAATATTAACAGGCGTGTTGATGAGATGATTAACGCAGGTTTGGAAAAAGAAGCAAAAGCGGTTTATAAGTACAAAAGTCTCAATGCTCTTAATACAGTGGGATATCGCGAATTTTTTCACTATTTTGACAAAAAAATATCAAAAGAAAAAACTATCGAACTTATAAAGAGAAACACCAGAAGATATGCCCGGAAACAGATTACCTGGTTCAGAAACGATCCGAAGGTTCATTGGTTTCAACCGGAAAAGGAAGAGAACATTTTAACGTTTATAAATAACAATATTGATGACTGACCAGGGTAAATTTATCATCCGTGTATACGGACTGATATTAAATGATAAAAATGAAATATTAATTACTGATGAATTCAGACATAATATTAAAATGACCAAATTCCCGGGCGGAGGACTTCAATATGGAGAAAGCACCGTGGAATGCCTGAAAAGAGAGTTCTCGGAAGAGTGTAACGGACAGGAAATTAAAAATATAAGGCACTTTTATACAACCGACTTCTTTCAGGAAGCACTGTTTTTTGACAAACACCAGTTAATCAGCATCTATTACTTGGCTGAACTGACTGATCCGATAAAATTCGAAATATCAGATACTCCATTCAACTTTAAAAAAATAAGGGAGGGAAGCCAGTCATTCAGATGGATTAAAATAAATGGTGTAAATGAAAACAATATTTCTTTTCCAATTGATAAATTTGTGTTTAAAAAATTAGTAAATGCCTGCTTTGAAAAAAATTAAAATCATAGGTGCTGCATTCCCTTACAGGGGAGGAATCGCCTCCTATAACGAAAGGCTGGCTAAAGAGTTTGCCAAAGAGGGTTATAGTGTGTCAGTCGAAACTTTCACATTACAATACCCATCTCTGCTCTTCCCGGGGAAATCACAATTTTCAGGAGAAAAAGCTCCTGAAAATATTCAAATTTCAAGAACAATCAATTCAGTGAACCCTTTTAACTGGATAAAAACCGGAAAAAGGATCAGAAAAGAGAAACCTGATATTATATTAATTGGCTACTGGTTGCCATTTTTGGCACCCTGTTTTGGAACAATTGCCCGTATTGTAAGAAAAAACAGGCACTCAAAGGTTATCACAATTGCACATAATATAATACCACATGAAAAAAGGCCGGGAGATAAAATGCTGACCCGGTATTTTCTTAAAGTAACAGACGGTATTATAGCACAATCGAAAAAAGTATTTAACGATATTTTTAAATTTACAGATAAACTACCCGCAGAACTGTCTCCTCATCCTCTTTTTGATAACTTTGGGGAACCTGTTTCAAGAGATAAGGCATTAAAAATCCTCAACCTGAACAGTGATTACAGATATATACTGTTTTTTGGTTTCATCAGGGAGTATAAAGGACTTGACCTGCTTATAAAAGCATTTGCAGATGAAAGGCTAACCAAGCTTAACCTGAAACTCTTGGTTGCAGGAGAATTTTATACAGAAAGTAAACCTTACCTTGAATTAATTAAAAAGCTGAATATAAGCAGCAAGGTAATCCTGCATACCGATTTTATTGAAAACAGCAGCGTAAATATATATTTCAGTTGTGCAGATATTGTTGCACAACCTTATAAAAATGCAACTCAAAGCGGTGTAACCCAAATAGGGTACCATTTTAACAAACCTATGCTGGTAACCAACGTGGGCGGACTGCCTGAAATCATTCCGCACAATGTGGCAGGTTATGTTACAGAGCCCGATGAAAAATCAATTGCCGATGCTCTGTTTGACTTTTTCAGTCACAATAAAAAGGAGGCTTTTGAAGCAAATATAAAGATTGAAAAGAAAAAATTTTTATGGTCAAATATGACATCTGCAATTTTAAAAGTATATGAACAAACATTATAAAAAGATATTCGTAACAGATCTGAAGTGATATAATAAAATAAACAATAACAAAAGGTGCAACATTTTACAAAAGCTGAAATCAGACAGATAGATGACCTTTATCAGGAGTTCATGAAGGTGATAAAGGCCAAATTTGACCGGGAGCGCATCGACCGGATAGAAAAAGCTTTTAGATTTGCAAATGCTGCACATGAAGGGATCAAGCGTAAATCCGGAGAGCCTTTTATCTTACATCCCTTATCCGTATCAATGATCGTAGCAAAAAATATCGGGCTTGGAGCTACATCAATATGCGCCTCTATTCTGCATGATGTTGTGGAAGATACCGAATACTCTATCCCGGATATTAAAAATATGTTCGGGGAAAAGGTAGCAGGCATAGTTGACGGGCTAACAAAACTATCGGGAGACTTTGACTCCGGACAGGTGCTGAATCTGAAAAAAATCCTGATGACCCTTTCTGAAGATGTCAGAGTCATATTGATAAAAATAGCTGATCGCCTTCATAATATGAGAACCCTCGACTCTTTGCAGCCTCAGAAAAAAATAAAAATCGCCGGTGAAACACTTTACCTTTATGTACCGCTTGCTCACAGACTGGGGCTTTATGCCATTAAAAGCGAACTTGAAGAACTCAGTTTTAAATATAAACACCCTGACGAGTATAATAAGATCCTCCTTATGCTTCACAATCAGGAGGAAAAAAGAAATTACCTTGTCAACGAATTTATCAGGCCCATCAGAGAAAAACTAAAATCGGAAAATATAGAAAGTACTGTTACCCACCGGCTTAAGTCTACCTATTCGATCTGGCAAAAAATGAAAATTAAAGGGGTGACTTTCAATGAAATTTATGATATACTGGCTGTCAGGATAATAATTAAAACCCGCGAGGGAATCTCAGAAAAACGACAATGCTTCGATGTATTATCGTTAGTAACCGATATATATAAACCTCACCCCGACAGGATCCGCGACTGGATCACTATGCCTAAGGCGAATGGTTATGAATCGCTGCATGTTACCGTAATGGGGCCGCAGGGAAAATGGGTAGAGGTACAGATTCGTACAGAAAGAATGGACGAAGTGGCTGAACATGGATTTGCAGCACATTACCGCTATAAGGATATCAGTACTTTCGAAAATGAATTGGATACATGGATAGATAGAATACGTGAACAATTAAAAAGTCCTGACTCAGATGCATTTGAATTTCTGGATGATTTCAAACTCAATCTCTATTCAACCGAAATTAATGTCTTCACTCCCAATGGCGACATGATTTCAATGCCGCTTGGATCTACTGTTGTCGATTTTGCATATGAGATCCATACCGATTTGGGCAATAAATGTATAGGTGCAAAAATCAATCTTAAACTAGTGCCCATCAGCCACGTCCTGACTAATGGAGATCAGGTTGAAATATTAACTTCTGAAAAACAGACACCCCGGCTGGAGTGGCTGAAATTTGCAACAACGGCAAAAGCCCGCACCAAAATCAAAAATGCTTTTAAACTGAAAAAGAAAGAGCATATTGAAAAGGGAAAAGAGATATTCGAAGAGGCTATGAAACAGATCAAAGCCCCAATAACCTCAAATAATCTTAAAAAGGTGATTAACCATTTTAACCTTAACAACAAAGAACAACTCTATTCTGAATTGGGAATGGGATTTCTGGAACTGGGTTACATAGATGAAATTCTCGGTAAAAAGTCACCCAATAAGCTGGTTAAATATTGGAATATAACTTTCAGCAGGAAAAAAAAGCCCGAAGATCAAAACAGTATGGCCGAAAGCAATAAAATTGACAAAAGGAAACCTTTTCTGCTCAAAGAGAATCAGGATAATGTCACCTACTCACTTGCCAAATGCTGTAATCCGATCCCCGGCGATGATACAATAGGATATATAGGGGCCAACGAACATGTTATAATTCACAAAACAGGCTGCAAAGAGGTTGAAAAGTTACTGTCAAGCCACGGCAACCGGATTGTTACGGTACAATGGACAAGATTTAAAAAACAGTCACATCTGACAAGAGTACGGCTTGAAGGATTTGACAGGATAGGAATTGTAAATGAGGTAACAAATGTTATCTCAAAGCAAAACAGTATTAATATGCGTTCGGTAAAATTCGATACACATGAAGGAATCTTCAAAGGAGACCTGTTCCTCTATATCCACGATGCAGAACATCTGTCAAATCTTATATCAAAACTTGAAAAAATTAAAGGTATCGATAATGTATCAAGAGATGAGAACCTTAATGATTAATTTAGAAACTATCTGAATTATCAAAATTTTTTATACTTTTGAATTTATTTTAAGTTGGATTAAATATGAATAGCCAGAAAACAAGGGATGCTGTGAGAAAAATTTTCACAGAGTACCTCGAACAGAAAGGGCATCGAAAAACACCTGAACGTTATGCCATTTTAGAGGAGATATACTCAAGAGACGGGCACTTCGATATCGAATCATTGTATATCTCGATGAAAAATAAAAAATACAGAGTCAGCCGTGCTACCTTGTACAACACTATTGACCTCCTGCAGGATTGTAAGCTTGTGATAAAACATCAATTTGGTAAAAATATAGCCCAGTTTGAAAAAGCATTGGCAACTAACAAGCATGACCACATTATCGATACGGGTACAGGTAAAATATCTGAATTTTATGACCCCCGCATACGCGAAATTATTGAAGATGCATGTCTGAAAAACAACTTTATCCTTTCTCATCATACACTCTATATTTATGGCAAGTTTGTTAAATCAACCTGACCATCCTTAATAATTTATAAATATCCCTCCCATAGGGGTACGGTTTTAAATTTTCCCCAAAAATTATTTGTAATTTTAGTGGCTGATAAATAGCTGCTAAAATCATTTTCACTAAGTTATTTGTAAATTAAATTTTTCATATTTATGAAGGTTGATGTATTACTTGGCCTCCAATGGGGTGATGAAGGCAAAGGAAAAATTGTGGATGTACTTACGCCCCGCTATGATGTAATAGCCCGTTTTCAGGGAGGGCCAAATGCCGGGCATACATTGGAATTCAATAATGTTAAACAGGTCTTGCATACAATTCCATCGGGTATCTTCAGAGAAAATAAAATAAATATTATAGGCAACGGGGTAGTTATTGACCCTACAGTCTTCAAAAAAGAGATTGATTCTATAAATAAGTTAGGAATAGACCTTACCCCTAATCTCTATATCTCAAAAAAAGCCCATCTGATCCTGCCAACTCACCGGATCATTGATATGGCTTCGGAACAGTATAAAGGAGAGGCTAAAATCGGTTCCACACTAAAAGGTATCGGACCAACATACAAAGATAAGATTGGACGTGAAGGGTTAAGGGTGGGAGATCTGCTAAATAACTTTAAAGATAAATATTCAGAACGCATAAATTCTCATAAACAGCTGCTTGAGAATTTTTTCAGATTTGATTACAGTAAACTCCTTGCCGATTGCGAGAAGGAGTGGTTTAAAGGAGCAGAGGTATTAAAAAAATTCAAAATTATTGATAGCGAGCATTTTATTAATAATCTGCTTAACAATGATAAGTCTATGCTTGCCGAAGGCGCACAAGGTACACTGTTAGATATTGATTTCGGGTCATACCCATTTGTCACCAGTTCAAATACAATATGTGCCGGAGCCTGCACAGGATTAGGGCTTGCGCCCAAAAAAATAGGAAAAGTATTTGGTATATTCAAAGCATACTGTACCCGTGTCGGAATGGGGCCCTTCCCTACCGAGCTAACCGATGCCACGGGAGACAAAATGCGTGATGCAGGAAATGAATATGGATCAACCACAGGCCGTCCAAGAAGATGCGGCTGGCTCGACCTTGTTGCGCTTAAATATGCTGTAATGGTAAATGGGGTTACGGAGCTGATAATGATGAAAGCTGATGTGTTAGATGAGTTCAATACAATAAAGATATGTACTGATTATGAAATAAACGGACAAAAAATCGATTATTTCCCCTTTGAATTGAGTGACAACGTAAAACCTGTTTATATTGAAATGCCGGGCTGGAAAACAGAGCTTACCGGGATAAAAAGTGCAAATGAGTTCCCTCCCGAACTTAAAAATTATATCTCTTTTATTGAAAAACAGATTAAAATACCTGTTTCAATTGCATCTGTCGGCCCGGACAGGGAACAGACAATCTTTTTAAACGCATAATAAAATGAGGTTTTCAAGCGGCAATTGGGGATTATATACAGATTTCTATGAATTAGCCATGGCTCAGGGGTATTTTTATAATGGAAATAAAGATGACCGGGCTGTTTTTAACTATTTTTTTCGCACTAACCCTTTTGGAGGAGGATTTACGGTTTTTGCCGGATTGCAGGACTTTTTAGATATGCTTGAAAATTTTACCTTTAATGACTCCGACCTTAACTACTTAAAAACCCATGGTTTCGACAATGGATTTCTAAATTATCTCAAAACATTCAGGTTCAAGGGAAATATTCAATGTGTGAATGAAGGTGAGATTGTTTTTCCAAATGTTCCCGTAATGCAGATTGAAGGAAATATTATTGAAGCCCAGCTGATAGAAAGTTTTTTACTCAATATTCTCAATTTTGAATCTCTGATAGCTACAAAAGCATTTCGAATAAAACTTGCTGCAAGAGGAAGAAAATTTTCCGATTTCGGACTACGAAGAGCACAGGGACTTGGAGCCATCCAGGCCGGCAGGGCTGCAATTATAGGAGGAGCATCTTCTACTTCAAATGTCCTGGCAGGCAAAATATACAATATTCCTGTTTCAGGAACCCAGGCACATTCGTGGATTCAAAGCTTTAACAGTGAAATAGAAGCATTCAGGTCATTTGCTAAAATCCATCCTGAAAATACAACTCTCTTGGTTGATACATACGACACTCTGAAATCGGGTATCCCGAATGCCATAATGGTTGCAAAAGAGATGGAAAAAAGCGGTTATCGTCTTAAAGCAGTCAGACTTGACAGCGGAGACCTTGCCTACCTCAGTAAAAAAGCCCGTAAAATGCTTGACAATGAAGGGCTTGATTATGTAAAAATCATTGCTTCCAACCAATTGAATGAGTATGTGATTAAAAGCTTGATTGTTGACCAGCATGCTCCAATCGATTTTTTTGGAGTCGGCACAGAGTTGGTAACCGGAAAAGACGAGGCAGCTCTGGATGGAGTGTACAAATTGACGGAAGTCAATGGCCGGCCTAAAATGAAGTTGTCTGATAATGTGGAGAAAATAACACTTCCCTCAAAAAAGCAGGTAATCAGATATTACGACCTACAGGGAAAATTTTATCGCGATGCAATAGTAACTGAAGATGAAGATCCCGATAATGTTGATATAATATATCATCCTTTACACCCTGAACTGTATACAAAAGTTAAAGGTCTGCCAAAAGAGAGCCTTCTAAAGCCTGTGATAAGAGATGCAAATCTTCTGAAAGAAGAAAAAACTTTAACTGAAATACACAACTATTTGGTTTCCAGAGCATCTCTTCTGCCCGACGAACATAAGCGTTTTATTAGCCCCCACCTGTATAAAGCAGGAATATCCAAAAAACTTATGGATACCCGCAATGAACTGGCAAAAAAATTTAAATAAAGCACTGACTAACCGGCAAGAATATTTTCAAGCGTTGCCGTTAAAAATTCCCAGAACTTAGAAACACTCTCAATATTAACCTTCTCATCAGGTGAATGAGGGAATCTTATTGTAGGGCCAAATGATATCATATCCCAATCCGGATATTTTCCTCCTAATATCCCACACTCCAAACCTGCATGTATTGCTTTTATTTCCGGAATTTTCCCGAATTTTTTATTATAAACACTTTTCATAAGATTAAGAACAGATGAGTTAAGATCAGGCTTCCAGCCGGGATAAGCGCTGGAAAAGCCAACTTCTGCTCCTGCCAGTTCAAACAGTGCCTTAAATCGTGTACCCAGCTCACTTTTTGCACTATCAACAGAACTGCGCATCATACAGCCGGCAACTATACTTTTATTTGCAATATCTGACCTGATAAATGCAAGGTTTGTTGAAGTCTCAACGAGTCCTTTCATGGTATCGCTCATACGGATCACCCCGTTTGGACAAGCCACTACTGCTTTTATAAGATTATCCTGGGTAGATTTGTCAATTATCTCACCGGGAAGCTCACAATTTTCAATAGAAATATTTACTCCCGGATCAGTCTGTAAAAGTTCATTCCTGACATCCTCCTCAATCTGCATTACCACTTTTTCAACCTCTTCCCTTTTTTCTTTTGCCACAACCAATATTCCAAAAGCCTCTCTTGGAATAGCATTACGCAAACTGCCACAGTTGAGAGATCCAAGCCGGACTCCGCTTTTTTCGGAAAGCATATTCAATACCCGGAAAAATACCTTAATTGCATTACCCCTTTGCCTGACTATATCAACACCGGAATGTCCTCCTTTCAATCCCGTAACACTAAGTTTTAATCCGGTATATCCATCAGGCATCGTATCCGGCAAATATTTGAAAAATATATTTATATCTTCACCACCGGCACACCCCACAAAAAGCTCACCCTCATCTTCAGAATCGGTATTTATAAATATCTCCCCTTTAAGCACTCCCGGCTTAAGTCCCGAAGCTCCATCCATACCTGTTTCCTCTGAGGCGGTAAGCAACACCTCCAAAGGACCGTGTTTTATCTTATCTGAGGCTAACACAGAAAGTGCCGCAGCAACGCCAATTCCATTATCAGCCCCTAAAGTTGTGCCATTTGCCTTCACCCAGCCATCCTCAACAATAAGCTCTATTGGGTCGGTAGTAAAATCATGTACTTTATTGCTGTTTTTTTGCGGTACCATATCGAGATGGCCCTGCAATATTACCCCTTTCCTGTTCTCCATACCTTTTACGGCACTCTTCCTGATAATAATATTTCCGGCCTCATCCTTAATGGTGTCAAGTTTTAACTTTTTCCCAAAGTTTTCTGCCCAATCCTGTATCATTTCTTCATGCCCCGACGGACGCGGAATAAGAGACATCTCTCTGAAAATCTTCCATAACCCGACAGGCTCAATATCTTGTAAACTATTCATATTAAAATCATTTAAGCTGTCTGCAAAGCAACTTTATAAATTAAGTGACTACTTTTATAAAAATTATTCCCGATCTATTCCGGCCTTTGCCCCGAAGGTAACTCTAATCCATACTTTTGCCTTTTATCAGCTTTTTTCAACATAAAAGCCAAAAAAATGGATATTATTCCGCAAATTACCAAAATAAGAATAGGTATAGTATAATCATATACCATCTCTCCCGCCCTGATACTATCTAAATTTGATTTGTTGGCAAGATCAAGCAGGGCACCTATTCCCCAAAAGAAAAGCCCCAATCCCCAGTTCTGCACCGTAAACATAGATGCATAAGCCGTTCCCAGCCGGTTTTCCGCTACTATCTTCGCCACAGACGGCCACATGGCGGCAGGGACCAGTGAAAATGCAATTCCTAATGAAATCAGCCCTAAATAACCAAGTAAAATACTATTAAACAGCGACAAGCTGATATGAGCAAAGATCATCAGAAATGACCCCAGGATCATTAAAGATGCTGCCTTACCTTTTTTATCGACATAATTCCCGAATATCGGAGTGAAAAGTATTGTCCCCAATGGTATCAGACTTGCAGTTTTAGGTCCGTTTTTCAGCCACACTGCCAGTGTGCCCCTTAGACTGTAAATTGCTGCCAGAAAAATTGCAACTATGATCAAATATGCAATAAATTTACCGGTTACCGTTTTTCTTTTTGAAGGGATCATCGAAAAGGCCAGTCCAAAAATAAACAGACCAACATAAACCATTGTATTTCCCAAAGTTGCATTTCCAAAAAGAGCTATATTCCCCTGCCCTTCCGGAAGATTATAGGAAAATCCAAATTTATTGACAAGAAGGTCGGGTGCATATTGGATAAATGGAAATACCCCCGCATAAAATGCCACACATAACAAAGTGATATATAAAAATGAAGTATTTGTTATAAGTCTCACCAAATCAGACAACTTAAACTCTTCTGCCTCTTCAGGTACGGAATCATTTGCCGAATATATCGCTTTTATCTGACGGTCAAGTTTTATATCAAACAGAATAAAAATAATAAACATTAAAATTCCCAATCCTATTAGTGTAGCAGCAAACGAAATTGCAGGAGTCACAAATCCTTTACCTATATCGACCGACAAAGCCATCCCCAGCGCAGTTCCCAACCTTCCGAAACCAACATTTATTGCCATTGCAAGTGCCAGCTCATGCCCCTTAAACCATTTCACGATAGTCCGGGTACAAACAACACAAACCACCTCTAAACCTGACCCGAACATAATACGGCCGATAATCATCATAGTAAGCATCGTGGAGTGACTTTCTCCAAAAAATCCTGCTGATGCCAATGCTACAATCGTTGCACCCACTGCTGCAAGGCCGCCAAACATAAGTCCGGCTATCCGCACACCCCATTTGTCCAGAATAATACCTCCAACAATGATCATCCCGAACATATTGGCAATGGTAGTAAACCCTATCAGCCTTCCAAACTCTTCACTGCTAAACCCTAACTGACTTTCCATTAACCCCTTAAGCCCTGAAAAGAAATCCTGGAACCAGTAGGTACTGAACATCAGTCCGGAGATTAACAATAAAACCAGCCATCTCAGAGCAACTGTATCTTTTAAAGTTTTATTACTCCTGTTCATCTGTCTAATCTTTTATAACTGATTTTATTGCTCCCGTGCCGGGATGTATTTCAACCGAATAGTCTCCAAATAAAAGTTCCTCGGGTACCGGAGCTACCGCTCCAAACTGTGGCAACACAATCCGTGCGGTAAGGATAGTATTAATTTCATATATGAGGCTTATATCTGCAATAGCCGGCATCCTATAATATACGCCGCTCTCTCCCGCCAGAGGATTTTCAGATTTTGTCTGCCCTGAATACTTTGAAAGAAGATCTTTTTCAATTTCAACTTTTAGCATTACGGGCTTACCCGACAAATCGGAAGCGGGCAGCACCCCTTTCTCTTCCGAAAATCTGAAAACCACCTCTCCTTTTAACGCCTGAACAGATGGAATAAAATCAAAACTGAATACCTTGGTTGAATGAGTCACCCTGCCTGTAAATAAGCTGAGAAAATCTTTCTCCATACGCTCCAACTCATCAAGGCTTATTCTGTAGGCAGCGCCGTCGGGAGGCATCTCATCCAACAATCCTGATGCCATATGAAACTTTGCCTGTCTGCACTCCAGAACACGTGCGGCAGCTTCAGCTGCTTTTGTTTCGGGCCCCACTCTTAAAGGCCTGTAATTTGTAGTTGAATCTCCTGAAATATACATAGGTGAATCATTAAAATCAGCAAATGAAAACCCATCGTTCAATTCAGGTTTTTGAATAAAGACATTTGGAATTACTGCCTTATCGGATATTGATAAGTTTTTACTGTTAATACCTGCAAGGCATCCGTCGCTGGTCAAACTGACAGAAAAGGCACTCTCCCCCAATGCTTTATATATATGATCCGGGTCAGGTTCGCTGAAAGTAGTTAACCTGACATCATCAATAAACCATTTTTCCGACATTCTCTCTTTTGCATCATTTATACCTAACAGCTGAGCAGCATATGACGAATACGGACCGGGTATAAAGGTCTCTTTCACTGCCTTAATACTTATTTTTACCCCTGTCCGCGGCAATGCATAAGCAATACCCTCAATATAAGGGTGAGCAATATCTCCGTCTCCCTTTTTTCGCCTTTGCCCGGCAGCCGGCATTACCAGCATCATTGTTAAAATAATAATTATTATTCTCATCTTTTTGTTTTTTATTTATGCCCTAAAAATAAGGTTTTTATTAAGCAAACCAATAAAAAAACGGCCTTGTTAATATTGGAAATCAGGAATTGTTCCTCTATTCAACCGGATTATTAACCACTTCAATAATTGCATCTCCTAAAAAATCGATTATATCACCTGCTATAAGTGATATTTCAGATTTTGATCTCAATGCAATGTCGCCTGCCAATCCGTGTAAAAATACCCCCGCCACCGCTGCATCCTGAGAGGAATATCCCTGAGCCAGCATACCAAGTAAAATTCCCGTAAGTATATCTCCGCTACCTGCCGTTGCCATACCCGGGTTTCCGGAGGAGTTAAAAAAAAGTCTGCCTTCGGGAGTTGCAATTGTTGTGTAGGCACCTTTAAGTACAACAAAAACATTATGCTCTTGTGCAAACCGGCACTGTCCGGTAATTTGAGCGCAGGAGTCTGATGTTTTCCCCACAAGTCTGGCAAACTCACCCGGATGAGGAGTTAATATAGAATTTGCGGGGAGCTTACCGATCCACTGCTTCTCTTCAGACAAAATATTAAGACCATCGGCATCTATAACCAAAGGGTGATCATATCGGGATATAAGTTTATAAAAAGCTTTCCTGGTAGCAGAATCTGTTCCAAGACCGGGACCTATTCCTGCAACAGTAACATTATCAAGTGAAGGGAGTTCGGAAAATACTTTATCATCAGGATCAACACTGGTCATTGCCTCAGGTATGGATGTCTGAATTATCTGATAGCCTGAACGGGGAATATGTGTGGTCAACAAACCGGTTCCCGCCCGGAGGCAGGCTTTTGATGCCAAAACAGCAGCACCTGTTTTCCCGTAACTCCCGGCAATCAGCAGGGCATGGCCGAAATTTCCTTTATGGGCAAATTTCGACCTCCTCTTAATAATCTTTCGAACATCCTTTTTTTCAATATAATATATATTTGAAGGTGTAATCTCTATACCCTGAGGATGCAAACCTATTGGCAATACTTCCCATTTTCCTGTAAACTTTTCATTTTCGGCAAATAAAAAGCTAATCTTTGGAAACTGAAAAGTCAGGGTATGATCAGCTCTGATAATAGTTTCCGGATTATTCATCAGGTTATCTTCCCCCATAAGCCCACTGGGTATATCTATAGAAACAACCGGGTTTAACAAAGTATTTATCTTTTTCGCAATCTCTGCAGCCGGTCCGTCAAGTGGCCTGGACAGCCCCGATCCAAACATACCGTCAATTATTATGCCGGATGGTGGCACAACAGGAAAATCATCTCCACTCCCCAATTTAGAAACAGGCACGGTACCCATCTCTTCAAGCCTTTGTAAATTCTTCAAAGGAGATCCTTTTAACTCCTTTTCATTAACAATAAGATAAACTTCGCATTGAAAAGAGAAACCTGCCATTTGACGGGCCACTGCCAAAGCATCGCCGCCATTATTTCCGGGACCAACAAAAAATATCATTTTTGTCTCTGTTGAATAACGGTTAATCAGCCAGTTGGAAATCTGTAAAGCAGCCCTTTCCATAAGGTCAATATCAGCAATAGGTTCATTTTGAATAGTAAACCTGTCGATCTCCGGTATCTGTTTTGTTAAAAAAAGTTTCATCTCAAATAATATTTTAATCACATCTGTTCAAATGGTTATAATATTTTATCTATTATTATGCCAATAAGTTATAACTTTATACAAATTAAAAACAAAATTTAATGATTAGTATTGGTAAAAAATATGTTTTTCTTATTTCTCTTCAAACTTTAACGGCAATGTTACAACCATTTCCCAATTTAACTGTAAACTTCAGATTAAACCGGCTTAAGCCTCCATCCGAAAAGGTCAGAATGGTACTTGACACAGACACATATAATGAAATAGATGATCAGTTTGCATTGGCCTATGCATATCTGTCAAAAGATAAAATCAGCCTTGAAGCAATCTATGCCGCGCCTTTCAAAAACAGGCGCTCTGAAAGTCCTGCAGACGGCATGGAAAAAAGTTACTTGGAGATAGAGCGGCTGCTCTCTCTTTTGGGTGAATCTTCCGAAAATTTTGCCTACAGAGGATCTGACCGTTATCTTGAAACAGAAACAGATCCCGTGATCAGTGATGCAGCGCTTGACCTTGTAGATAAAGCAATAAAAAGCAGTCCTGATAATCCTCTTTATGTCGTACCCATAGGCTGTTTAACAAATATAGCTTCTGCTATCCTCATAAATCCGGAAATAATCAGAAATATCGTCGTGGTCTGGCTGGGAGGCAACGGACTAAACTGGCCTGATCAAAAAGAGTTCAACCTTATGCAGGATGTCAAAGCGGCAAGGGTTGTCCTGAATTCGGGCGTACCCTTGGTAATATTACCCTGCAAGCCTGTAGTATCGCACTTTCATACAACTATTCCGGAACTCGGACACTATCTGAAAGGAAAAAATAAATTATCCGATTATCTTTTTGAAAATGTTGCAGAATTCAATTCAAGCAGGGAGGTGTGGTCAAAAGTAATCTGGGATGTCACAGCTGTTGCATGGCTTGTAAACCCTTCGTGGATACAAACCGATATAGTACACAGTCCGGTGCTCACCGATCAGGTTACATACAGTTTTGACAATTCCCGGCATTTTATAAGAGTGGCAACATTCCTGAATCGTGATGCAATATTCAAAGACCTGTTCAATAAGCTGACAAAATAAAATAATTGTTCCTTTTACTTTGTCAACCTATTGGATTTTTAGAATTATCAGTTCTTTAAATCGACAGGCAATTATTTATAATTTTGATAATCAACTGTATATAATTATTTTGAATTAATCTATATTAATAATGTCTTTTAACAATTAACCTTCACCCGGCCAAACCCAATTTCATAATAGGCTATCTTTGAACATTTATTTTTTTAATAAAACGATGACTGTAAAAGTAACGCGGACCTTTGATATTTTAGATAGATATATGAAGGAGTTTCCAAGGGAGGATGCCCTTGGTGGAAAAATAAACGGCAAGTGGTATACTTACTCTACAAAAGAATATTTCAAAAAATCTCATCATTTTGCTATGGGATTGTTAGCTTTAGGATTAAAAAAAGGTGATAAAGTTGCCACTATCACCAATAACCGCCCTGAATGGAATTTCGTAGATATGGGAACCGCAATGGCAGGAGTTGTTCATGTACCGGTTTACCCCAATATCAGTAAAGAGGAGTATGAGTATATTTTAAATCACTCGGAATCTGTTTTTTTAATTACGGGAGACAAAAAAATATATGAAAAGTTAAGCCGGGTAGCAGCAAACATCCCGACAATAAAAGAGATTTACACTTTTGATGATATTAACGGAACAAAAAATTTCACCCGGATCATAGAACTGGGCGAATCAAAATGCAATGAGCTTGAAAAAGAGTTGCAAAAAACCAAAAAAGGGATCAAACCGGAAGACCTTGCCACATTGATATATACTTCAGGCACGACAGGAGTACCAAAAGGGGTGATGTTATCTCATAAAAATCTGGTTTCAAACTTCATTGCCCACTCAAAATTACATCAGCTTGGCAAAGATCACCATGTCATAAGCTTCCTCCCCTTGTGCCATGTTTATGAAAGAAGTGTAAATTACCACTTTCAATATAAAGGAATGGGTATCTATTATATTGGTAATTTAGCGCAAATTGTCCCGGCCATCAATGAAATAAAACCTCATATATTTAACTCAGTGCCAAGATTGATGGAAAAAGTATATGATGGCTTTATTGCAAAAGGCAAAGAGCTCAAAGGAGTTAAAAAATCGATTTACTTTTGGGCTGTTAATCTGACCCGCCACTTTGAATACAATAAAAAATATGGAGTACTGTTAAATTTAAAAATAAAAATAGCTGATAAGCTTATTTACTCAAAATGGAGAAAAGCCTTAGGCGGGAATATAGTTTATATAGTATCAGGGGGTGCATCACTGCAACCCGGAATTGCCAAAGTATTTGGAATGGCAGGAATGTATAATCTCGAAGGTTACGGATTAACAGAAACCTCCCCGGTGATAGCGGTAAATAATCCTTTAACAGGAGAGATGAAAATAGGCACTGTAGGTCCGATTCTTGAAGGATTTGAAGTTAAAATTGCCGGTGACGGCGAAATTTTATGCAAAGGCTCCGGGCTGATGATAGGATATTATAAAGAACCTGAGCTTACCCGCGAAGTGATCGACGATGAGGGATGGTTTCATACCGGTGATATAGGAGTGATGGAAGATGATAAATACCTGAAAATAACTGATCGCAAGAAAGAGATATTTAAACTTTCAAGAGGAAAATATATTGCCCCGCAGCTAATAGAAAACAGACTGAAAGCTTCAAATTTCATTGAGCAGGTAATAGTAATCGGGGAGAATGAAAAATTTGCCAGTGCCCTTATTTCTCCTAATTTTCCGCTCCTGCATAAATGGTGCACTCACCAAAAAATCCTTTTTAAAAACAATAAGGAGTTGATTCAGATGCCTGCAGTCATAAACAAAATACGAAAAGAGGTTGATGAGATCAATAAAACTCTTGGTGCACATGAAAGGATCAGCCGGATCAAGCTTGTAAGCGAAGAGTGGACTCCTGTTACAGGAGAGCTGTCGCCCACATTAAAACTCAGAAGAAATATAATAACGGCAAAATACCAACATCTAATCGACGATATCTATTCGGTGGGGAAATTTTGATTCTCTCTGTTACCACATATTAACCAATTCTATTTTATGATTTTAACCGGGTGTTTTTTCCTGATAAGTTGAATCCTTATGGTATGCCCATACCATTAACCCAATCAGTATAACAGTCAAAACAGGTATTACCGGACTTATCTTACCTGCTGATCCCTGCCCGTATGAATGAAGCCCTGACAGATAATAGTTAACTCCAAAGTAGGTCATCAACACCGATCCAAGTCCAAGGATTGAAGCAATATTGTAATTTACAGTACCTCTGAGCCGGGGAATAAGCCTCATATGAACTATAAATGTGTAAATTAAAATAGTGATTAACGACCAGGTTTCTTTAGGATCCCACCCCCAGTAACGGCCCCAGCTTTCATTTGCCCAGATAGCGCCAAAAAACGTTCCTAATGTAAGAAAGTAAAGTCCTGCAATTGCTGACATCTCATTTATTGTTGTCAGTTGCCCGATAATTAAATTTACCTTCCCCTCATTGGCAGACCTTCTTATAATAACAAGAATCAACACCAATATTCCAAGAAAAGCGCTAAGTCCTAAAAATCCGTAACTTGAAGTGATCACTGAAACATGTATGGTGAGCCAATATGACTTTAAAACAGGCACTAAGTTTGTAATCTCCGGGTTCATCCAGTTCAGATGAGCAATAAAAAGAGCAACCCCCGACAAAAATGAAGCTGTACCCACAACCATCGGATGCTTATTCCCCATCAGAACTCCTGCCAGCATAGCTGCCCAGGCCACATAAACCATCGATTCATAACCATTACTCCATGGAGCATGGCCCGAAATATACCACCTAAGAACCAACCCTCCCGTATGAACTAAAAATATCAGCAAAATAATATACAAAAAGATCTTGTTAATTATAACAGGCAACTGTTTAAGCCTGAAAATGCCAATAAACAGTATCAGTAATAATATAAACCCGGATAACAGATAATAAGGAAATATCCTTTCAAAAGGATTTATTTTATTATATAAAACTTCTGCTCTCTTTCGGGTGTGGGAAAGAAAAAGGTGATCCCCGTTCCTATTTTGAAAATCTGATATGGCTTCAATAACTTTCAGTGCCTCCTCCCGCTTTTGCCCGGCCAGTGAAGAAGAGAGCATGCCAAAACCATTCTTTATGGTAAGCAGGTCATTACCGGAATACTCTTCCGGTTCATTCCCCGGAGAATACCACACTTTTTCAATATTTCCTGAAGGAAACAACCTGAAAATTGATCCTTTAAATACCATAAAACAGATACTTACCCTCTCATCAAGATATATCAATTCGGTATCAAGCCTACTCCTCAGTGCAGGATTTTTGCCATATGCGGTTCTGACATCCCCGGCAATTATATAATTCCCTTTTTCATCAAATAGTTGTTGAAGTGAGATATGGCTGCCGGTTACCCCAAGTTGATCAGCCAGTGCTTTATTTGAAATCTTAATAAATGGTATACTTCGCCATAATTCGGGATAAACTGTCATGCTCAATACCACCTCTTCAGAGGTTTTTCCCAAAAATGAAGGTTTTCTGCTTATCTTTCTGACTATCTCTCCGGCCAGGGTAGAGACAGGTTCAATTCTATCACCGGCACCCTGTACCCAGAGCTCGCTAAACTTTTTAACAACCTCTTTATCGATGTCCGGAATATTTTCTGTTTCCCCCGCACTTAAGCCGGCAGGTAAAATAGCAACAACCATAAAAAGGATACCGGCACCTTTTACTTGATAATGTTTTAACTTCCGGGGCAGTGTCCTGAAATATGAATTTTTATTTATCAGTGAAAAAAGAGTTCCTATTATAAGAAACAGGTATCCTGAATATGTAATCCGTGTGCCGAAAAAATCACTGCTGCCCGACAAAATAGTACCTTTCTCATCCCTGTCGTATGATGATTGAAAAAATTTGAATTTTTTATACCTTAATGTATTGTTCATAAAAATATTTACATCACGTCTCACATTATCCTTCTCATCTATCAAAGTCACCTCTGAAGTAAAGGATGAAGGAGAGTCTGAACCGGGATATCGCTCCAACGTAAATTTTTTCAGATAAAGACTGAATGGGAGCCGGATATACTTTGAGCCATATGCCAATTTCAATATTTTGTTTCCCAATGGAACCCGAAGTGTGTCGGCTACTATTCCCGATCTGCCAAAAACCGTCACCCTGTGTTGCTTATCTCCATCTTTAACCTGCACAATAACAGCATCCTCGTATGAGCCTGAAACACTTTTAACTGCAGAAAAAGCAGCAGAAGGAATATAGTGACGTACAAGAAATCTGAAATCCTTTAAATTATAAAGAAACATCATTTTCAACTCTATGGTGTCTCCCTTAAAATAGGTGTTCCCTTCCTGCCCTGTCATTGAACTTTCTGTTACAGAGTCTGAAACTGTCATAAACAGTTGGTCGTTAATGACAAAGAAATGAATATCATGATTACTGCCGGCATCAAATCCAACTGTTAATTCTGAAATTTCTTTTGAATCACCTGAAAACAGGTATATAGTCTGCATACCTCTGTTATCAGAAGATGAACAGACAAAATCAATTGCCGGTTCTCCGTTAGAGACAGGAATTGCCTTTCTTTCAGCTCCTGCAATATATCCAACCGGCTTAATTTTTACAGCTTCACCGTCAAGGTCAAAATCCCATTTAAACTGTTTAGGCCTGATTTCCGAAAACAGCACTTTCCTCTCTTTCTCCATACCTCCTAATCCCGCATAAAAATAGCCGTCAGCCGATATCATGACATCAGAACTCTGCTCTTCCCGGATATGCATTATACCTTCGAATCCGGCATATCTGGTAAATAGAGCTCCTGTCATCATTAACAAAAATGATATATGATATAATCCAATGGAAAATTTCTTTATAGAAAAGAGTTTATACTTAATAATATTATTTATAAG
>LSQX01091846.1_pt1 | contig 28425 bp, 28 predicted proteins | sample 654561 | NCBI WGS metagenome assembly LSQX01 (sample SAMN04489861, study PRJNA283612) | anaerobic digester metagenome | isolation source: 4 biogas reactors fed with cattle manure at either 37C or 55C with and... | place: Denmark: Kongens Lyngby | collected 2014
ACCACTTCCTTAGAGGACTTTTCCAATATCTGTTTATTTTTAAGTGAGTTCACCCCACAGGGAATGCGCTACACGTCATTATTCCAATTTTTTGATTAACGATTTATTTCTGCTGGCACTCCTTTAATGGTTACTGAAGGCAGAGCTGGGAGCTGAGGTGGAATATGGAAAATTTGAAGGGATCGAAACCTTTGTAGAGAAGAAATTTTATCATTTAGCAACATGGCAACCAATTCTATGGAAAATAAAGGAATTTGTTTAAGAATGTTTTGATATGTTAGGATCAACTCAAGAGATTAATACAAGTGGCAAGACTGCGAGGTTGGTCCTGTCGGTCTTGATGGAATAGAGGACTCAAAGATGAAACTTGTTTTTTTAAAAAGAATAAAAGAGGTCAAAGACTTTCTGCCTGCACTCATATTAGCTTTAAAGCGAAAAGAGACACGTATAATAGCTAAAATTGTGGCGGCGGCTACCATGATTTATACCTTATCTCCCATAGACATCATACCCGATATGACGCCTTTTGTGGGGATCTTGGATGATTTAATCATTTTCCCTTTGATGCTTGCCCTAGCGACAAAGCTCATTCCTGATGAAATTTTAGAGGAAACCAGAGTCGAAGCAAAGGTTGCACGTAAAGGCGGTCAGGTGAAAACTTGGGTGTTCGGCATTTTCTTATATTTTCTGAGTATATTGCTCATCGCATGGGTCTTATCCAAGTTCTTTGCCCAATAACGATGACGTTGACGATCCAAAGTAAAACAGGTCTAAACTTTGTCGTTTGTCGGCAAGCCGTTCGCCTGATGATTGGACACTGAAAGAAATCAAACCTACTAACAACCAACACCCCTGATATCCTATGATCATCAGGGGTGTTTAGCTTCCTTGGAAATTTTTATTATTTAAACTCCGCGCCGAATTCATCCAAGAAACATCTGACTTCAAAGGGCATTTTTTTTGGTCCGACTGTCTCTCTGGATGGTTCGCCAATGGGAAAATATCCGGATACCTTATAATCTCCAGGCACCTTCAATACTTCGGCCATTTGCTCTCCTTTTTCGTTTTCTATCTGCCCTTGAATCCACGTTGTAGCCAGCCCTAAATCCGTAATAGCTAGCCACAGGTTCTGAGCTGCAGCGCCGAAGTCCTCCTTGTGTCGGCTCGGTCCTTTTCCTTCTAAAGCCATGGGTTTTGTGACGATGACAATGGCTGCGGTGGCGGTTTTAGCCCAAGCAAAACCAAATATTTCTGCAAGTTTATCCAATTTGTCTTGGTCTAATACACCGATTACTCTGGAAGATTGAAGATTACAGCCGGATGGTGCCAAATAAGCGGCCTCCATTAAATATTGCAATTCATCTTTTGTAATTTTTCGATCGGTGAAGTTGTGGCGATAACTTTTTCTGTTTTTTAACAACTCTTTTAAAGACATAGCGTTCTCTCCTTTTGGTTCTGTCAATCATTCAGTCATCCATCAGCATAGCATAATTTTGATCGAAGGTAATAACCCTTAGGTTTGAATAGAGATGTAAACTTGCTAAATGATTTGGTTGTCCTTTAGGTTGGAGCCTCAGTCTAGGACAAATGTTTCAGGCAGACGAAACGTACTTTCGAAATCCTCGACGATGGTTGCGAAGGCGAGGGTATCTTCAACAAAACCGGATGCTTTGGTTTTAACTCCACCTTCCTCGAGGGTAACGGTCCAACGTTGGCTGCCATGCCCGAGACCTTCTTCTACCACTACAGCATCGATGTCCAAACGTTCCCTAAAAGCACGGGCATCTTGAGGGGAAACCTGGTAGCTGATTTTTTCTTCTATAGGTTGTCCTTCGGGTGCATCAGCAGCCGGCCAACATTTCTTTTCGATGCTTAAATTTCCTTTGTCGTCAAGTTTCGCCTTAATTTTGTAAATGTTTCCTTCCGGTTTTCGAATGGTGTTTTTCATTTTCAAACTTATTTTAAACATGGCTTTTCTCCTTTACCCAATTACAAGGGTGTGTTTATTTCATTTGCCAAACAAAGGTATTCTTACTTACATTTTACAATAATAAGGCACCATAACACAATAGATGTTCGGAAAATCTAATTGAGTCAGAGTGTTATTTAAAATAAAGTAAAGCAATATGAATTCAAAAAGCTTTGCCTGATCCAAGAAGGAGAAGACCGCTATCATGATGGTCCATCGCCTATCATCCATGTCACAGCGTCGATGAAATTTCGGACTCAATCAAAGGCAAGGGTGAAAATAGTTTATCCAGTCTTTCATTTCATTCTTTTTTGGACTGTTTTTATCATAAAGAAGATACGTTTTCAATGGGGGAAGGTCTTTATCCATCACGGGAATGGCGATGAGGGTTTCGTTGAAAAGCTCGGCTTCTATTAATTTTCGAGGTAAAAAACTGTAGTAATCGCCACTTTTTAAAAAGGGAATGACCAAATTACCAACGGTAATATCCAAGGGAAAAACATGATGTTTGCTAAACAGCCACTCGTAGGTGCTTGCATCCAGATAACTGGAATAGACAATGGGTAGTTTTTTTATGTCTTCACTGTTAATTCCTTTGGCAAAGGTGGTGTTATTGCGATTGGTGACAAAAAGCATATCGTCATTACCGATTTGCTGACAGTAACAACGGGGATGGTTCAATTGATGGTGGGTGTATGCAAAATCTAAGGAACCGTCATAAACTCTAGCGTTAACGGCAGCGGAAACATCCGGTCGTATTTGGATAGAGTAACGGGGATAAGCTTCACAAAAACCACTTAACTTTCGAGATATAAGGGTTTCGTATTGATAAAAAACCGTCCCGACATTTAATTGTTCAACAAATTGATCCTTTGAAACAATAGCGGCGTAGGCTAGGCTTTCCAGCTCTAAAATCTTCTTAGCGTAGGGCAAAAAAGCTTTTCCATAGGGCGTTAATTCCGCCAGTAAACCGGATCGGACTAATAAGGGTTGTCCAATTTCTTTTTCCAGTTCCTTCATTCGATTACTCACGGTGGATTGGACAACATACAATTGTTGAGCAGCTTTGGTAAAACTGCCGGTTTGAACTATGGTGAGAAAAGTTTTTAACAACTCTGTGTTCATCAAAATCTCCTATCGATTATTCGCATAGCACTGATCTATTACGTGCATTTTCTATTTATTTATTTCTAAGTTATAATGAAGATGAGCATTATTATTTTATCATTTTACATTCATGTAATCTATTTAAAATACAACAATCACATAGAGTTATAAAACAAGGTGTAGGGAAAGCGGTGTAAATCCGTTGCGAACCTGTCGCTGTAATGAGGAGAAAGAGATCATACCACTGTTGAAACGGGAAGGGATCTTTTTTTATGAACCTGAGCCAGAAAACCTGCCTGTTTTTGTTTAGTTTGCAGGATTCAAACACATAAACATCGGGAATACCGTACAGTGTTTTTTTGCAGACACTGTTTTTTTTATGATGAAAGGTAGCTATGTCAAACATATTTATAAAAAGAACCATCGCCTTGATAGCGACATTGTTGGCGATTACATTTTTAACTTTTGTAGTTTCTTATCTTTCCCCGGGAGATCCCGCAGAGATCAAGTTGAGCAAAACAGGTATGCCGCCTTCTCCTGAGGTCATAGAAGAAACCCGTAAAGCCATGGGGCTCGATCGACCACTGCCGGTGCAATATTTTTCCTGGTTGAAAGGCATTCTCAAAGGGGACATGGGCGTTTCTCACAGAACTGGACAAAATGTGAGCGCTGTTTTGGGCAAAGCCTTTCCAAAAACCTTAACAATTGCCTTGTCGACGGTTTTACTGACCACTCTCATTGCGATTCCCATCGCGTTGCTCTGTGTGCGTTACACAGACAGCTTATTTGACAGGGTCATTCAATCGACGACGTACATGTTCGTTTCGATGCCATCTTTCATAGTTGGGTTGGTCCTATTATACGTCCTGGCTGTGCGCCTCCATTGGTTTTCAGTGACACCGGGACAGGGTTTAAAGGGGTATGTGATGCCCGTAAGCGTCTTAGTTTTGTCCATGAGCAGTTGGTACATACGCCAGATGCGCACCATTTTTTCAAACCAATGGTCCATGGATTACGTGGCGGGGCTTATAGCCAAAGGTATCAGTAAAAGGCGTGTATTGCACAGGCATGTTTTAAAGAATTCTCTGGTGCCCATCATTACTTTGTTGGGGAATTCTTTTGCAACCTTAATGGTAGGTGCGACCATTGTAGAGAACATCTTCAGTGTTCCGGGCATAGGTCATGTGGCGATAGAGGCGGTACTCAATCGGGACTATCCGGTGATACAGGGATTTGTTTTATGGACGGCCATCATTTATATATTGATAAACTTTTTAATCGACCGTACCTACAGTGTCATCGATCCGCGCATTCGTTTGAGAAAGGGGGAAACGCTATGATCCATAAAGGAAAAAGACTGTTCCTGATTGCGATGGTCTTCGCGATGTTATGGCTAGCATTATTTGGCCAGTACTTGGCACCCAACGATCCCTATGAGACCAACCTGGCGATGACCCTGCATAAACCGGTTGCACAATACCCCTTTGGTACAGACCAGTTGGGACGTTGTATTTTTTCCCGATTATTGGCAGGTGTTCGAATATCTGTTTTTGCCTCGGTAACCGTGGTGTTGATTGTCTTTGTCATCGGCACCTGTATTGGAATTTTTGCAGGATTTTTAGGTGGCAAAGTAGATGTCTTTTTAATGCGCATCACCGTATTGGTACAAGCCTTTCCCGCCTTTGTTTTGGCAATTGCCATCGCCGGGATGATAGGCCCCGGACTTAAAAATGCCATCCTATCTATGGTACTGATTTACTGGACAACCTACGCTCGTCTAGGCCGATCCTTGGTGTTACAAGTTAAGAGTCAAAACTATGTTAAAGCGGCACAGCTTTGTGGTGCCGGCAAAGTTGCCATTATTTTTCGCTATATTCTGCCCAATATGATCGATGCCTTGGTGGTCACCGCTGCCTTGGATATCGGCACCGTGATCATTCAATTAGCCAGCCTTTCTTTTCTAGGACTGGGCGCCCAACCTCCTGTTATCGAATGGGGCAGTATGATCAATGCCTCGAGACAGTACATGCAGGTGGCACCTTGGTACGTTTTCTTTCCTTCCCTGATACTTTTTGTCATTGTCGTGCTGCACAACAAGATGGCAGATTATTTAAACGAAGGATTGGAAGAGGGAAAGGTGATTTAAAAGATGTTAAAAATTCATAATTTAGAGGTGTGCTACGACAAACACATTACCGTTCAAAACGTCAATTTATCGGTGCAAGCCGGAGAAATTGTGGGCATTGTCGGTGAAAGCGGCAGCGGCAAATCGACACTTGTGAGAAGCGTCGTCGATATTTTGCCCAAAGGGGGCTGCGTGACCAATGGGTGCATCCACTTTTGCGGTAAAGAATTAACCACACTCAAAGATAAGCAAATGAATGCCGTCCGGGGCAAGGATATCGCTATGATTTTTCAACACCCACAATTGACCATGGAACCTTTAATGACCATTGATCAGGCTTTCTATGAATGCATTCATGTACACCGCAAATGTGAGCGAAGGGAAGCCCGGGAAATTGGAAAAAGTTTGATGACGGATTTAGGTTTAGAGAAACCGGATCGCATTTTGAACAGCTACCCCTTCGAACTATCCGGTGGTATGGCGCAAAGAGTGGCGGTGGCCTTGGCGTTGGTCAACGGGCCTAAGCTTGTCCTAGCAGATGAACCGACATCCGCCTTGGACGTAACGGTTCAAAGAAAAATGATTGATTTGCTACTGCGGGTGCGAGATAAAACCGGTTGTGCCTTGTTGCTGGTTTCCCATAATTTTGGCGTCATCGCAAAAATGGCGGATCGCGTCGGGGTGATGTACCGGGGAAAACTGGTGGAATGGGGTTTAAAGGAAGAGGTCCTCTACCGACCCCAACACGGTTATACCGACCGATTGATACGGGCGATTCCCAAAATACAATGGTGAACAGGATCATGAAACCAACAATTTTAACAACAAAAGATTTAACCAAATCCTTTAACAAACAGGGAAAGCTTCTTAAAGCGGTCAACAACGTGAGTTTAGAACTGGCTTTTGGAGAAAGCTTGGGCATTATCGGAGAAAGCGGCAGTGGTAAATCAACCCTTGCCAATATGATAGCCGGTCTTATCGCTCAGGATACCGGCACCATACAATATAATGGGGACTACTTACAGATGATCTTCCAAGATCCGAAAAGCTCCTTTAGTCCAAAAATGTGTTTATTGGAAGGGGTGATGGAGGGTCTCAGATACCGTCAAAAAATATCGACAAAAGAAATGAAAAAAAGAGCATTGCAAGCCCTTGAGATGGTGCAATTACCCAAGCGTTATCGAGATAAAAAAATCGGAGAACTCTCCGGTGGCGAATGCCAACGAGCCGCCATTGCCAGGGCTATTGTTTTAAAACCCCAACTGCTCATTTGTGACGAGATAACCAGTGCGCTGGATGTATCCATTCAGTTGGACATCATTAAACTTTTGCAAAAACTAAAGAAAGAACTGAGCATTTCTTTATTTTTTATTACCCATGACATTGCGGTCGTCAGTTATCTGTGCGAACAACTCATCGTACTTTACCAAGGCTGCATTGTTGAGAAAGGAGAGACCAAAACTGTATTAAATCATCCTCAAAATCCTTACACTCAAGAATTGATTCAATCTGTTATGACGCTGTAAAAGAAAGGAAAAATATGAAAAGAAAACTATTGATTGTACTGCTGATTTTAGACATGATAACCCTTGCCGGCTGTGGAGGCGATGGTGGAGAAAGCACTGGAGATAAAACCTTAATACTCGGATCTACCAATTACTTTTCCAATGAAGGTTGGGATCCCACCGTCGGATGGGATGCCATGTATATTCAATCCTTCGGTGTGGCGGAAACCCTCTTTCGCTTAGATGATCACTACACCGCTATGCCTTGGTTGGCAAAAGAAATCGAAAAGAAGGATGACTTTACATGGGAAATCACCCTGCGAGAGGATGTCCAATTTCACAATGGCGACGCCATGACCGCGGAAGCCATTAAAAAATGTTTTGAACGCACCTTGGAAAAAAACGAACGGGCTAAGGCCGCCATTCCCGTCGATTCGATAGAAGCCAATGGACACACACTAACCATCGTTACCAAAGAGCCGCTGCCCACCATGAAAAACGACTTGGCAGACCCTTTGTGGGTTATATACAACACCGAGAACACCGAGGACTTTGACCAGCAAACCTACTATACCGGTCCCTTTGTTCCAACGGAATTCGAACAAAGCGTCGCTTTTACCGTTGAAAAGTTTGATGACTACTGGGGCGAGCAACCCAAAGTGGATCGTGCTATTTTTAAAACGTTGAAAGACGAAGAATCCTTAGTCATGGCTTTACAAAGTGGCGATATCGATTTGTTGATCCCCTTAAGGTCTTCTGCCTATCCCACCATTAAAGACAATGAAAAAATTGAAACGGACAAAGCCAATTCCACAAGAGCCCAATTTATGCAACTGAATATGGAAAGTCCGGTATTCAGTGATAAAGCAGTCCGTCAAGCAGTTGCGATGTGTGTGGACAGAAAGAGTTATGCTGAAGTCATTACCCACGGGCGAGATGACGAGGCCTACGTGCCGTTCCCCGAGGTGTTGCCCTTTGGCGGTATACAGGGCATTCAATTGGAAGTCGACAAAATGGATGTGGAAGGTGCAAAAAAACTTTTGGAAGCAGCCGGCTACAAAGACAGCAACGGCAACGGTATTTTAGATAAAAATGGCACAGAGCTGACCATGCGGGTCATCACCTACTCCACTTATTCCTCTCAACTGCAGTTGTACGAATTGCTACAAAAAACGTTAAAGGATATCGGTATCGAATTGGTCATCATGCCTGTGGAAAGTCCCAACGATTATTATAAAACCGGTAATTTTGAGATCAGGGGTGCAAGCTACATCACCTCACCTACGGGGAGTGCCAATTATTTTACAACCATGATGTTTGACTCCAGAGGCGCCAACAACTTTGGACATTATCAAAACGAAGAGGTGGATAGGCTGACAGAGGGATTGGCCCGCACCTTTGATGAAGGGAAACGAGATGAGATCACAAGAAAAATCGTCTCAGAAGTGGTCAACGATTTTGGGTATATCTTTTTTGCCAACGAACAATTTACGGCTGCTTACAACAAAAACAAAGTTAAGACCTACCATACCCATCCGTCGGAATTGTATATCTTGGATAGCACGGTAGAAATGCATTGATCTGTCTATGGCATTTCTTTTAAGAAATCGCAATCCGGATCAAGAAAATGTTTAAAAGTATGGAAAGCAAAGGGACCAACCCGATCGTACACAGTCCGGTAACCCGAGCATTGCTGATTTATTTTTTTCCGATCTTTTTAGGCAGTATCTTTCAGCAATCTTACAATGTTGTGGATGCCATTATCATCGGACGTTATGCGGGAACCGCTGCCTTAGGCGCCATCGATGCAACGGGCAGTATCCAACGTCTGCTGATCAATTTTGTGATTGGATTGGCGGCCGGGGGTTCCGTACTGGTCGCCCGTTTTGTAGGCGCAGAAAGAAATGTTGAGGTTGTTCAAACCGTTCGGGCAATCCTTTCTTTTTCACTGATCGGTAGTTTTGTGTTGATCCTTTTGGGAACCAGCTTAACGCCGTTCTTTGCAAGAGCCATGCGGGTACCACAGGACATCTTCGATAAGACAGTTCTGTATTCGAGGATTTTATTTGTCGGCAGTCCTTTCTTGGTTTTTTACAATACCGGCAGCGGCATCATCAAAGCGATGGGCGATGCTCAAAGTCCCTTCTATTATCTTTTAGTCGGGGGTTTCACCAACATCGTCTTGGATCTGATTTTTGTTGCAGCCATGGGTATGGGTGTGGTGGGTGCCGGTTTGGGCACGGTTCTTGCACAAGCCCTCAGTTGCCTTCTAGTTCTGAAAAAAGTAAGCAGATATCGCAAGGAATTGGAAGAAACAAAAAGTAAAAACATCTTAGATACCACACACATCTTAGAAATGCTGGCTATCGGCCTACCCATCGGGATGCAGTCTGTATTGTATTAGTTGTCCAATATGTTTATGCAGACAGGGGTCAATGGATTTGGCACCATAGCCATAGCAGCGTGGTCTATCTGTGGAAAAATGGACTTTCTCATTTGGACCTTAGTGGATACTTTAGCGATTGCCGTAACCACCTTTGTAGCCCAAAACGACGGTGCAGGGCGCCCGGAGCGCATTCAACAAACCTTAATCAGCAGTTTTACAATTGCTCATTTGTGTGTCGTTTCCATTTCGGTTATCTTATATCTTTATGGCCGACCCATTTCCTCTTGGTTTATCCATGATGAGCTGGTTATAGACAGCGCCGCTTCAATGATGCGTTTATTGGCACCTTTCTATGTCCTTTATATTGGAAGCGAATTGTTGGTCGGTAGCCTTCGGGGCTTAGGGGATACACTGCGACCCATGGTTATCACCTTATTGGGTGCCTGCGGTTTGAGAATTTTTTGGGTGGTTCTGGTATTAGCCCGTTATCAAACCATAGAAACAGCCCTGTACGGTTATCCAATTTCTTGGGTGGCGACTTCTGCAGGCATGGCGGCATACTATTTTGGAAGAAAAACTTGGAACTGGCCAAGGCAAGTGAGAGGAGGAAATAAAGATTAAAAAATATGAACGGTGGTGGTTGCAAGACGACAGCGGAGAAGACAGCATGGAGTCTGAGCATACCTTCCATTGGGAAAAAGTATTGAGCTATTGCAACCCCGAGGATTTTATAGACAAAATCGTTTTGGACTTTGGGTGTAATCAAGGGGGGTTGCTGCGCTATGTGTACCATACCTTCGGTTTTAAAAAAGGTGTCGGCATCGATTTGGGAAGAGGGTCCATTAAAATAGCGAAAGATCGCGGGGAAGGCTACCCGATTACCTATCTCGCAACCGGTGACCCCGGGGAGGCGGGCATTTTGTTTGACACGGCCATCAGCTCTTCCGTCATCTATTTAATCAAAGATTTAAGAGCCCACGCCCGGTTGATGGACGCTTGTCTCATACCCGGCGGCACCTACTACATCAGTTATAGCGATTATGTGGGAAATCCGAATTTGCCCCAAATATTTAAAACCATCAATACCTTTGGCAATATAAAAATGAATCTTCACAGTTTAAAGGATATTGCCCGGGCATTTTGGGAGGAAAACTTTCAGGTATCGGTATTGCGTTTACAGCCTCAGGGCTTTATCCCTTTATCCGAGCAGGACCCATGGCATGCTCGGATAGAAGAGAGGATGGATTACGAATACACCCAGAGTTATTTGTTTAAATGCACAAAGCCCAAAAAAGAAAATTGAGAAGAGATAAAAACAGCACCGGCCGCTATGGTTCGGTGCTGTTTGAATGTAAGATTTAAATGTGTCGGCAACTTATAAAAAAGATTCCAAAATTTAAGGATCGTCGATGTTTATACTTTCTTTATAATTTGCTTTTATCCTTGATTTATAACATCTTAAAGGAGAAAGAAAGTGACTGTATTGCTAAAAACCCACAATCTTTGTAAGGAATTTAAAAAACAAAAGGCAGTGGGGGATTGTTCTATCAACGTCAGGGGAAATACCATTTATGGCTTGTTGGGCCCCAATGGGGCGGGAAAGTCCACCTTGTTAAAAATGATAACTGGCATGTTGACCCCTACGTCCGGAGAGATATTTTTTGCAGGTAAACCATGGAGTCGTCGGGATTTAATGCAAATAGGCGCATTGATCGAGGCACCCCCTCTTTACGAAAACCTAACCGCTCGAGAGAATATGAAAGTCAGATCGCTTTTATACAATTTACCGGACAGCAGAATAGAGGAAATGCTTGAGATCGTTGATCTTAAAGATACGGGGCGAAAAAAGGCCGGGCGCTTTTCCATGGGTATGAAACAACGTCTGGGCATCGCCATGGCTCTTTTAAATCGACCAAAGCTGCTTGTGTTGGACGAACCCACCAACGGTCTGGACCCCATAGGTATTTTGGAATTTCGACAACTCCTCAAATCTTTTACTCGGGAGGGTATCACGGTTATTTTGTCCAGTCATATTTTGTCCGAGGTGCAGCAGGTGGCCGACGACATCGGCATCATTGCCGGGGGCAAGTTGTGGTACGAATCGCAAAACCACAGGGAAGAGAATTTAGAAACGCTGTTTATGTCCATTCTCAAGAAAGGAGGTGGGCGCTATGTTTAAAGATCTGCAATCGGAATATCTGAAACACAAAGGGACCTTCAATCTTAAACTGTTGTGGATAGCCCCCTTATTGACCGCCATGCTGGCTATGGTTTTAATGGGGCCTGCAAATATGCAAAACGGGGCCTACAATTGGTGGAGTATTTTTATTTTACCGGGCACACTGGCTACTGTCGTATCCCTTGCCAGCGCCGGAGAAAAAAGAAAAAACCGTCACGGTTTATTGGCGGTGGTTGTCCATAAGGGCAGGCTATGGTTGGCTCAAATCATGCTCTACACGTTGCTTTTAATGGTAACGGTCTTATGCTTTTATACCCTGATTTCCGCTACCGGCATTTTACCGGGTGCCGGCAGAATCCCTTTGGGTGCCGGGTTTTACGCATCCCTATTGTTGTTTGTGGGTTTTGCATGGCAAATACCCCTCTGGATGTGGGTTGCGGACCGTGTGGGGTCTGCAGTCTCTATTACAGTGGCCATGGTGTGTAATTTTGCGATTCCCATCTTTTATGCAACGACGGATCGATGGTGGCTGCCCTTTGCCATACCGGCCAGACTCATGTGTCCGGTGCTCGGTATTGAACCCAACGGCCTGTGGCTTTCGGCAAACAGCCCCTTGCTGGATGAGGGCGTGGTGTTGCCCGGGGTTGCGATAGCCCTAGCGATTTATGTTGTTTTAACCATTGTGACAACCTTAGGGTTTAACAAAAGGGAGGTGTCCTAATGGGTTTCTTTTATAGGCAAATAAAATCGGAACTATACAAACACAGCCACTGTTTGTTGTTGCCTTTACACATCATCTTGCCCCTGGGGGTGGCAGCTGTTTTTCTTTCCTACTATCGGTTTTCGTCTCTGAGAATTTTAGAAAAAGACCTGCTGTACACCCAATTTATTGCGGTTGCTTTTCCGTTGGTTATCGGGATCATCACGGCGCTGGGTGCCGAACAAGAAAGTGACGCCGGTCATTTTCAGGCCATACTTCAAACACCGGGGCTTAAATGGACAGCCCATGTTGCAAAACTATTAAGCCTTCTGATTTTCGGTTTTTGTGGACTGACTCTGAGCTTTGTGGTTTATGGTGCTGTGATGATGCTCTTAAACCCGGGGGGAATGGCCCTGGGTGACACTTTTATATGGACTTTAGTGGTGTTTATGGCCCATGGCCCTCTTTACGGACTCCATTACTGGGTGGCGGTGGTCTTGGGAAAGGGTGCCGCCATCACCTTGGGGCTATTCGGTTCGGTGATGTCCGGACTCTTGTTAACCGGTTTGGGAGACGTGATATGGCCCTTTTTGCCATGGGGGTTGGCGGGGCATCAGGGCAGTTGTTATGTCATGAGCCGTTTTTCAAGCCATTCTTATTTTTTTTATGATAGGATAGTCCTAAGCCAATGGACCCTTGGGTTCATGTTGTTGATCATCGCTGCGCTTTTAATTGTTTGGGGTAAGAAATTTGAAGGACGTTATGACGGTGATCTGTAAAAGAGAGGTTTTCAATGGCAAAGATTTTGGTAATTGACGACGATAGACATATTTTAAATTTGGTACAGACGGCTTTAAGTCGAGATCACCACCAAGTGGTTGCCAGAGACAATGCCGTCGATGTGCAGCTTCGCCATTTAAAAAATGTCGATTTAATTCTCTTGGACGTCATGATGCCCGGGGTCGACGGGTTTTCTTTATGCAAAGGGATACGCCAAGAGGTCGATTGTCCTATTCTCTTTTTAACGGCAAAAACCATGGCGGAGGATGTGGTGGAGGGCTTGGCCTTGGGAGCCGACGACTATATTAAAAAGCCCTTTAATATTTCGGAACTTCGGGCCAGGGTACAAGCCCACCTTCGCCGAGAAAAAAGAGAAAAGAAACAGCGCTTGGTATTGGATGGAGTCAGCTTGAACCTAATGGAAAAGACCCTTCGATTGGGAGAGATGGACCTCAATTTAACCAAAACCGAATATGAAATCTGCGAACTCTTGGCAAGGCACCGGGGGCAGGTGTTTTCCTTAGAACATATTTTAGAACAGGTTATTGGTTACGAATCCGAAAGCGATGACAACGTCATCCGGGTTCACGTTAAAAATATTCGAAAAAAATTTGCCGAACACGGTCATTGTCCCATAGAAACCGTTTGGGGAGTAGGTTACAAATGGCAGTAAAAAAAGATACCACCCTGCGGATGTTTTTTTTAAAGTATCTCGTGGGTTTCTCCATATCCGTTCTTCTCATCCTGATTGCGAACATTTTGGGTTTTTATACGGCGTTGCAGACGGGGTTTATATTGCCGGCCAACTACAGCGAGAAAGCCTTGGAGGCCGCCAAGGCAGAACTGATGGCATCAGAACCCTTTAACCCTCAAAGCATCCCCCACACGGTGACCTATGTGTTGTTGGATCGTGAAGGACGCTTTGTAGAAGGCGATATGCGGGACAACCATCGCAAGGTTGTCCTCGATAGTTTTGCAGAGAACCTGGCCTTACCTCGGAAAAACTATATAAGCTTGGTCAGAGACGACCACACGACCTTGGTGGTACGCTACGACATCACCCCCCATTTTGCAAGCCCTGCCTTGCACCGATTGTTACCCATACCTGAAGTTTTGGCTATGGCCATGGTCGTTTTATCTATCGTCGTTCTAGCTTTATTCACCGCCTATCGTTTCGGCACAGGCTTAAATGAAGAAATTCTTCCTCTCATTGAAGCGACAAAAGCCATTGAAGAAAAAAATTTAGATTTTGAAGTTTCAACCTCACGGCTTCATGAATTAAAAGAAGCCCTCGCTGCCCTAGAGGCCCTCAGGAGTAATTTGGCAGCTTCTCTCCAAAAGCAATGGCAAATGGAAAACCTTCAAAAAAAGCAAATGGCCGCCGTAGCCCACGATATTAAAACCCCCCTGACGATTATCAAAGGCAATGCGCAATTGCTTTTGGAAACTGTCAACAACCGGGAGGACAAAAGTCTTTTATGTGCTATGGAGGACAGCGCCGAAAAAATAGAGCATTACAGCGACGTTTTAATGCAGGTGGCGAAGAGCGGGGAAAAAGCAGCCGGCTCGATGGCGACCTTTCACCTCAACACTTTTTTAGATGCCGTCCTTCGCTGCGGTGAAGAATTATGTCGGGTCAAAGGGCGTGTTCTCATTGTTGACCAAAAGAATCTGCCCGAAACCTTTACTGGCGACCTCGAGGCGATTGAAGGGGCTTTGCTCAATATTCTAGACAACGCCATCCAATACGGGTCGATGAATTCGAGAATAGACTTCTTCATCAGAGGCTTGGATACCGGTGCTCTTCAATTTACCATTGCAGACCGAGGCCCCGGTTTTACAGCGGAAGCTTTAAAAATGGCCACCACGGAGTTTTATACCGAGCAAACCGCCCGTTCGGGTAAGCATTATGGTTTGGGTTTGTACTTGGCTAAAATCTGTGCAGAAAAACATGGCGGCACTTTGACAGTAGCCAATCGTCAAGATGGGGGCGGCGGGGTTGTAACCTTTGTTGTCCGCAATCTCCAAAAAGATGTCTGATGTCTTTTAACAGAGTCTCTCAAGCAAACAGGAGACTTAAGCGATGTGAAGAATTTGAAATTTTGTAAAGCGAGGGGAGAAGCATCGGAATACTGATTAAAATAAATTTGACATTGTCGCCTTATAAACGAATTTTTATCAAAACTACAAAAGCTCTCCGAGGGTGTTGTGCATAACACCCTCGGAGAGCTTTTTGATTGTGGAGTTGATGAACCCTTACCCTTATGGACTAAGATTCTTTCTTTTTCAAACCTTGGTTCACTGCGGAGATCAAAGCTTTAATCGAAGCGACGATGATGTCGTTGTGAATGCCGACGCCCCAGTAGGTTTCGCCATTGCCCATGGTCATACCGACATAAGCGGAAGCTTGAGAGGTGGAGCCTTGCTCCAAGGCATGTTCTTCGTAGAGTAAATCCTCAAAGTCGACATGGAGGTAGTCTTTGATCGCGTTGGCGACAGCATCAAAACGCCCGTTACCTTCAGCCGTTAATTGGATTTCTTTGCCCTTGTGGTTGATGGTTAAGTCGGCCTCGATGTGTTTGCTGATTTGTTTAAAATGGGCCGCTTCTAAAGCAATTGGTTCTCTGAGATTGATGTAGGTCTCTTCGAAAATATCCTTGACTTCTTCGGCACTCAACTCGCGGTGTTCTTTGTCCGAGCGGTCCTTGATCAAATAGCCAAAGCTTTCCCGCATGGCCTTGGGCATATCGTAACCGTATTTTTGCTCCAAGACGTAGCCGATGCCACCCTTGCCGGATTGGCTGTTGATGCGGATAACATCTTTTTCGTATTCTCTCCCAATATCTTGAGGGTCAATGGGTAAATAGGGAACGGTCCATTGATCCAAGTGTTTGTCTTCCCGCCATTGCATACCCTTGGCGATGGCATCTTGATGTGAACCTGAAAAAGCCGCAAAGACCAAAGCGCCGCTGTAGGGCTGGCGTTCGTACACGGTCATCCGGGTGTTTTCTTCGTAAACCTTCGTCAAGGCGGGCAAGTCGGAGAAATCAAGCTTGGGATCGACCCCGTGGGTAAGCATATTCAACGCCATGGTGATCACATCGACGTTGCCGGTTCTTTCACCATTGCCGAATAAGGTGCCTTCAATGCGGTCGGCGCCTGCCAAGAGGCCCAACTCCGAGTCGGCGATGGCGCACCCTCTGTCGTTGTGGGGGTGAAGGGATACAATGACATGTTCTCTGTATTTTAAATACTTGGACATGTATTCGATTTGGCTGGCATACACGTGGGGCATGGACATCGATACCGTCACCGGTAGGTTGATGATGACTTTGTTGTTTTCTGTTGGTTGCCAAACGTCTAAAACGGCATTGCAGACTTCCAAGGCATAATCCACCTCCGTTCCTGTAAAACTTTCCGGAGAGTATTGAAATTGAAAATTGCCTTCGGTTTTTGCTGCGAAATTTTTAAGCATCTCGGCACCATGCACGGCGATGTCGATAATTTCCGACTTGGATTTTTTAAAAACCTGCTCCCGCTGCGCCAAGGAGGTGGAATTATAAAGATGCACGATGGATTTTTTGCAACCCCGCAACGCTTCAAATGTTTTTTCAATGATATGCTCCCGGGCTTGGGTTAACACCTGAATGGTGACATCATCCGGGATTAAATTGTCCTCGATGAGCGTTCTTAAAAATGCATATTCGGTTTCCGAAGCGGCGGGGAAACCCACCTCAATTTCTTTAAAACCGACCTTGACCAAGGTCTTGAAGAAATTAATTTTTTCTTCTAAACTCATGGGTACAATCAACGCTTGGTTACCGTCTCTTAAATCCACTGAACACCATATGGGCGCTTCCGTGATGTATTCCTTGTGTACCCAATCCGTACAGGATTCCGGCGGCATAAAATAACCTCTTTGATATTTTTTATAGTTCATGAATCTCTCCTTAATAAAAAAAGTCTCTATAACCCCTGCAGGGATTATAGAGACGAAAGTATCGTGGTACCACTCTATTTTACAATCTATAGCGATTGCCTCAATTCAATGTCCAACAACATTTACCTCGCTAACGGGAGGACCCGGCACTGTCTACTTTATTCAACAGGCTGCTCAGAGGTGAGTTCACAAATTTTGACCCTTTGCCTCGCATCTACCGGCAACTTTCTGAAGGGTTCCCAATTGGTTACTATTCCTCATCTTTGCATTGCATATAGTTTAGCTGTAAATTTTAAACTTGTCAACAACTTTTTAATGAATCGATAAAAAGTATACAAAAACCAACACACCCAGTAGGATGCGGTAATAACCGAAGGGTTTAAAATCGTTTTTACGGACATAGCTCACCAATAAACGAATGGTGACCACCGATACCGCAAAGGATACGAGTAAACCGGTCAATAAAATAACCACTTCCGTGCCGGTAAAGCCCAAGCCGGTTTTGATGAAATATTTCAGCAGTTTTAAGGACGAGGCGCCCAACATAATAGGGATGGCCATAAAAAATGAAAATTCCGTAGCCACGGTTCGGGAGTTGCCCAAAATCATGGCGCCTAAAATGGTAGAGCCGGATCGGGAGGTGCCGGGTATCAACGATAAAGTTTGAAACAACCCGACGCCGATGGCATTGCGAAGGCTCATCTCGGAGATCGAGTTGACCACAGGTTTTGTTTTTTTATTTCTGTTTTCGATGACGATAAATAAAACACCGTACAAAATCAAAGTGAAGGCTACGGTTGGGGCGGAATATAAGTGTTGGTTGAGCCAATCGTCAAAGAGCACACCGGTAATGCCGGCGGGTAAAATACCGACCAACACTTTTTTCCATAATTCAAAGGTATCTTTTTTTTGCGCCGCCGTTTTCGTAGGTGAAAAGGGGTTTAGGCGATGGGCATACAATAAAACAACCGCCAGTATGGAGGAAAATTGTATGACCACTAAAAACATATCCCAAAATTCTTTGGAGACATTTAAATGGAAAAACTGCTCCAGTAAAATCATGTGGCCGGTACTGCTGACGGGCAACCACTCGGTGACCCCTTGGACGATGCCGAAAAGGATCGTCTTTAATATCTCGATGAACATAATAACTCCTAAAGGTTAGTGATGGGCCATTATAGCATAAAACCTTAGGAATCCATCAAGAAGCTGTGAGCTTTCTTTAAATCTTCACGGATGGGCAGGTTCTGTGGACAAGCCTCTTCACATTGGCCGCACTCAACGCATTGGTTGGCCTTGTGTTTGTTTTTGACGTTTTTCTTGTATTTTTCCCTCATATTGGCAGCGTCACCATAGATGTGGGCTTCGTTGTAGAAGGTAAAGATTCTGGAAATTGGAATACCCTCCGGGCAATCATTACAATAATTGCAAGCAGTGCAGTCCACCCGCGTTTCATTGCGATAATAATCCCTAAGAACTCGTATCATGTCCATTTCTTTTTCGGTTAAACTACCCACACCATATTCGGAACAAATTCGAATGTTTTCGACGACTTCTTCCATGGTGCCCATGCCGCTGAGCAAGGTCGTCACTTCCTCACGGTTTAAAACATACTTTAATGCCAGTGCGGCCGGGGTTAAATCGGTATGAAAGCTGTCCCAAATTTCCTTTAATTTGCCTACCGGCTTCTTAACGATTTGTCCACCCCTTAAGGGTTCCATGATCACTGAGGAGATGCCCTTGTCTGCGATGTCTCTTAAACCGCGATCGCCGGCTTGAAAATCATCGTCCATATAATTGTATTGGATCTGTGCAAAATCGAAGGGATAGGCATCTAATATCGGGCGAAAAGCTTCGTAATCGTCGTGGAACGAAAAACCCATATAGCGTACTTTTCCGGAAGCCTTGGCTTTGTCCATAAAATCCGCAACGCCCAACTCATGAATTTTATTAAAACGATAGCTGTCCAATGCGTGGAGAAGATAAAAATCGATGTAATCGGTTTTTAAATTCTCTAATTGTTGGTCTAATAGCCGATCGAAATCGGCGTACTCTCGACATTCCCAACATGGCAATTTGGTCGCCACGTAAACTTTTTCTCTCTGACCGGTTTCATGCAAAAACTCTCCTAGGAAAGATTCCGACGCCTTGAGGTGGTAATTCCAAGCGGTGTCGTAGTAATTGACCCCGTGGTCGATGGCGTATTGCAGTAACTCCGATGCGCTTTCTTTGTCGATGAGCTTTTCGTTGTTGTGTAAAATGGGCAATCGCATGGTGCCAAAACCCAATTGTGATAGCTTCACATCTGTATTTTTTAATAATCGATATCGCATATTGACTCCTTTAAAGTGATCTCATCCTACATACAAACCCACAGCTACTGCCTCATAGATATCAAATGGAGATGGTTTGTCAGCTCTATATAGCTGTTATTCTGAGCTTTTCACCAAAATAAGCAGGTAGTGTTTTTTTTCTTTTACTATACATGTTATAATAACTTAATATGCATATGAATGTCAAAAACAAACATGTGTTACAGGAGGAGATCATGAGCGTCAGCTTTATACATATGGGGGATACACACTTTGGAAAAAACTTTCGTTTTGGAAATAAAAGCGATGTTTACGGGAAAGACAAAAGGGCGGATATTTGGCTAACCTTTGAAAAAATTATTGCGACGGCAGAAAAAAACCGCATCGATTTACTTTTGGTAGCGGGGGATTTGTTTGATAGTCAAGAAGCGGACATCGACGATATCCTCCGTGTGAGCAGAGCCTTTCGTTCTTTAACGCATACCCAAGTGATCATCATAGGCGGCAATCATGACTATTACAATGAAAGAACCCTCTACGCCTTGGTGCAATGGCCGGACAATGTGGTCATTTTAAAAACCGGAGAGATGGAAGCCATTTGGTTTCCGGAACTCAACGTACAAGTTTACGGCATGTCTTGGATTCGCAACACGTATCGCGAGGCGCCCTTCAATACTGGCATCACATTAGATCCAAACATCACAAACATCCTGCTCCTTCATGGCGATGCCATCAATCAAACCAGCGAGTATATGCCTTTAGATCTTTCACAGTGGCAAGACTTCGATTACATCGCATTGGGGCACGTGCATCAGCACCAATTTTTAGGTGAGAATGCAGCTTATTGCGGCAGCCCTGAAGCGCTGGATTTCGGAGAAGAAGGAGACCACGGCATCATTGTAGGGCAATTCAAAGATAGTGGGTGCGAGAAGACCTTTATACAAACCCAACATCGCCATTACGTCAATGCTCAATTGGATGTGATGAGCGATATGAGCGAAGGGCAAATAAAAGAAAAAATTCTTAATCTCGATACCGAAGAAAACCGGATGAACAATTACTACAGAGTTCAAATAGGCGGTTATCTCGATCCCACCATCGATTTTGAGGCCATTAAAAGAGAGTTGGAACGTTCCTTTTACTATTTGGAAATCCTCGATGAAGGCTTGGAAATCGATTTGGATATCGATTTGTTGTATGCAGAAAACAAAGACAATATCGTCGGAACTTATATCGAAAAAATTAGAGAAAGGGACGATACCAGCGTTAATCGCAAAGCGATGATTTTCGGTTTAAGCGAATTGTTAAAAGAAAAGGTGTTGCTATGAAAATAAAAACCTTGGAGTTGATCTCCTTTGGGAAATTTAAAAATAGAAAGATACATCTTGCTGACCGTTTAAATCTCATTTACGGTTTAAACGAAGCGGGGAAGACCACGATCCAACACTTTATCGAAGGGATGTTTTTCGGTTTTCTTAAACCCTATCGTAAGATCAAAATTTACTCCGAACTCTATGAACAGTATAAGCCTTTAAAGGATAGCCGATACTTCGGCGCCATGACCTATGAAGACGAAAACGGCAGAGAAATTCGATTGGAACGCAATTTTTTAAAAAGCGACGAGTCCCTGCGCATCTACGACGGTTTAACCGGCGAAGATATCAGCGATTCGTACCCATACGATCCTGTCAGCAGACAACCTCTGCCCTTAGGCGACACCATCAATGCTGCATTCTACAACAACACGGTCAACTTAAAGGAACGAGGTCAATTTTCCAGAGAAGTGATGTTGAAGGAAATCAATGACCGGCTGATCAGTAAGGGTGGAGATGCCGACGAAGAAGTCTCAATTTACCGTGTATTGACCAGACTCAATAACAAACGGGATGAAATCGGCACCCTCAAACAAAAAAAATCCAACTATGGCGAAGCGGTCACCCATTTACATCAGTTGGAAAAAGAAAAAGAAGTCAATGAAAAAAATAGAGTTCTCGTCAACGGTCATCTTTTGGAAATCAAACAGATGGAGGAGAAATTGGGTGTGCTCAACGAAACGTATATGCAATTGGCTCCAATTTATAAAGTAGACGACGATGAAAAAAGAAATCAACTGATTCAAAGAATAGACAGTTTAAACGAAGAAAACGACGACCTGCAACGCCAAATAAAAAATCTTGAGAAATACAGAAATTTATCAGATAAGGAATGGAGTGAACTCAACTTTCTTCGACAATCCTCCGAAAATTTGAAAGAACGCATCGATCAACGAGAAAAGGAAATCAATCTGGCAGATCAAGAACTACTGAGAGAAGGACAAAAAGAACGGGTCATGATGAACTCCGTCGGCATTTTCTCCAAAGAAGAAGTTCAGAAGGATTCGGATGCTTGGCAGAAGGCTGAAAAAATGGTGCAAGATCCTAAAAAAACATTTTTCGCACCATTTGCAAAAAAACGCCCGCTAGAAGAAAATGAAGAGTCGGATCTTTCCTCAGAAAACAGACTTCAAAAAATAAAAGTTTATGCCCTTGCCATCGGTTTAATATTGATCGGATTTTCATTGCTTTTAGTTGGATTTATAAAAGGTTACGATGTTTTGACCTTTATGCATCTCCTCTTATTGGGATTTGTGGCTTGGTTTTCGCTGTTAACCGGTGTGGTTTTGTTGGTGCTGGATCACAAATTTCCGGATCTGCTTTATCAATCAAAACCCGCTGCAGAAAAACCGAATTCTGAGGATTTGAAAGTAACGGCAATTTCCAATCATTTCGAAAGAGATTTGGAAAAACAAGAGAGCGAACAATCATACACTTCTTTAAAAGAAGACTTGATTTTAAAATATGCGATTAAAAACAATAAAAATGTGGAAGAGCATTTAAAAACGTTATTGCAATGCTTCAGCGATTTGGATCAGATACGGATACGCTTACAATTTATTCAAGAAAAGAAAGAAAAAGCTCAAAAGGAAAAGGCGAGTCTGGAAGAAGAGCAAAAACAATTAAATCAAAAACTAGAAGAAACCTTAACCTTCCGTGATTTGGAAACCATGGAGGACTACAACTCGGCGCTTCAAAAAAAAGACAGATTGAGAAGGTTGGAAAATCGCTTGGATTACAACCAGCGCTTGTATAAAGAATTGGAAGAAATGCTGGCGCAAAGAAGAACCACCTCCTCCAATGACTCAAGAGAAGCCTCCATTAAACGCGTAGAGTTAAGGGACGAAATGGAAGAATTGAGCAAAAAAGTAGGGGAACTCACCTACAAAAACGACAGACTGCTCAAGGAAACGCGCCCAACCCAAGAATTGGAAGACGAGATTGAGACCTATCGTGCTTTGGTCCACGAGTACAGCGAAAATTATAAAGCGTATACGATGGCCATCGAAGTGTTAAAAGAATGTGCCACCGTCGAAAAAGACAAACTTTTACCGGCTTTGGGAGAAGAGATCGGAAAAATATTTTCAGAGATATGTGGTGAAAAAGCGGTGGTTAAAGTCGACCAACATCTGAATATCCGCGTTGTACGCAACCAATATGCTTCCTATGTTCCGATAGAATCTCTTTCTTCGGGAACGGTAGAGCAATTGTACTTTGCCATGCGCTTTGGAGTGCAAAGCATGACCCACGAAAAACTCAATTTACCCTTTATCTTAGATGACGCTTTTGTACAATATGACAGCCACAGAAAAGAGATGGCCTTACGCTTTTTATCTGAAGTCAGTGGACAAAAACAAGTCATTATCTTTACTTGCAACGACAGCGAAAAGCAAATATTGGATCGGCTGCAGCTGCCTTATTACGGTCTAGTGCTGTAAGGGGTAGAAAATAAAATACGAGCATCTCACTAAAAAATCCCGAAATTCGGGATTTTTTATAGAAGTATTGTATGAAATCTAACCCCTATGTTACAATACAGGACAAAATCAATTACGAAGAGGATTTATGGCTCAAAAACAAACGAATTATTTAAAAGGTGCAAGCGTGCTGGCGATGGCGGGAATTCTGTCACGCTTACTCGGTTTGGCCTATAAAATTCCCCTCTACCACATGGTAGGCTCCTATGGCAACGGTTTGTACGGCAATGTCACCAATATTTACAATTTATTATTGATGGTATCTACCGTCGGCTTACCCGTCGCCATTTCCAAAATGATCACGGAAAGTATTTCTGAAGGGGATTACTGCGGCACACGGGATGTTTTTAAAGTATCCATGACCACCTTGATGATTATTGGCGGTATTTCCAGCTTAATCTTATTATTAGGTGCGGATTTTATCATCAATTTTTCCAAGTGGCCCGGCGATACCTACCCAGGCATCATGGGTATTGCCTTGGCACCTTTTATTATTTCTATCTGTGCATGCTTTAGAGGTTTTTTTCAAGGGCATCAATTGATGAACCCCACAGCTGTTTCCCAAATTTTGGAACAAGTGGTTCGGGTTTTTCTCGGCATGTTTTTGTGTTGGTTTGGTGTCTATCGACTCAACTCCATCGGTATGGGAGTCGGCGGTGCCGTTTTCGGCGCCACTGCCGGCGGTTTGGTGGCTATGGTTTTCTTGTGGTACACCTACCGGATTTACATTCAAGCCCATGTACAGCGCTATCGGAAACGGCGTTTTCCCAAGGTTCATTGGAAAGACATTTTTAAGAGATTGTTGATTATTTCCATTCCCGTCACATTGACGTCGACCATCGTTTCTTTGTTTTCTGCAATGGACTCGATGATTTATGTGACGCGATTGGGCAACATCGGCATCAAAGCGGAAACCGCTATTATGATGTACGGCGATTTTACCAATGCGGATACCATTATCAATGTCCCATTGGTCATCAGTGGCACCTTAAGTGTCGCTTTGATCCCCGCCATTACGGAATCCTATATGCGTAGAAACCGCCGGGAGATGAACGCCAAAATTACCTCCGCCATACGGGTGGTGGCATTGGTGGCCATCCCCTCGTGCATCGGCTTGATTGTATTGTCTCAAGGTATCTTCGATCTATTGTTTAGAGGCTCGGATTATGGACCGAAAATCCTACAATACTATGCTTTTGCGACGATCTTTATGATGATGTCCAACACGTTTCAGAGTATTTTGCAGGCTATCAACCGTTTTCGTTTGCCCTTGGTCCATCTGGCAGTGGCAACAGTCATACGTTTTGGAACGGCCTGGGTCTTTTTAAACATACCGCAGCTCAACATCAATGGAATCTCTGTGAGTTCCATCGTCACGTTTTTGTATTTAACCATTGCAAACTACCTCAGCGTCAAATACTTTACCAAAATCAAACTCAACTTTGCTGAAATTGTTACAAAGCCGATTTTTGCATCCTTATTAATGGGTTTAGGGGTTTATGGCGTATTTCATTTGGTGCTGTTAATGCTCGGACACTCCGCTTTAGCCAATGCCTTAGCGGTGATCGCGGCGATGGCCGTGGGTTTGGTCATTTACATGATGACGATTCTATTGACCGACGGTATTCGAGAAGAAGAGTTGGAGATGTTTCCGGCCAGTGGTCGACTGATTGCATTACAACGGAGAATTAAAAAATCATGAGTGGAAAAATAACGATTATCGGTTTGGGTTACGGAGATCCGGAACTGTTGACAATCAAAGCCCATCGGGCCTTAGAAAGTCCGGCGCCATTATTCTTGCGAACTGAAAAACATCCGGTGGCCCAAACCCTTTTAGAAAAAAAGAGAGACTTCACAACCTTTGACCATCTATACGACGAAAAAGAGAACTTTGAGGAAGTTTATGCAAGCATCGTCGAGACGCTACTCTCAGAGGTACAAAAGGGCCCTGTACTTTACGGCGTACCGGGAAACCCCTTCACCTCCGATCTGTCGGTCCTCAAGTTGGTTCAAAGCCTCCAAGAGCATGGAATCGATTATCAAATCATTGCCGGTGTCAGCGACATCGACCATGCCCTCAATCAATTGCATATTTTAGAAACCGATGGCCTTCAAATCATCGATGCCTCCCGCATTGGGGATCTTTCACCCGATCCTCGAACAGCGACCTTGGTCGCACCCTTGGACAACCAACATCTGGCATCGGAGGTCAAACTCTGGTTGATGACAGTCTACGATGACGAAACGCACGTAACTTTGCTCAATCATTCGGATTTAAAAAACAAAACGGACGTCTTGAACATACCGCTGTATCAAATCGACCAGCAAGCGGTGTACGATCATCGAACTTTGTTGTACGTCCCGAAAGATTCAAAAAACTTAAAATATTTTGATAAATTGTTGAAAGTGATGCAGGTTTTAAGAAGCCCGGAAGGTTGTCCCTGGGATCGGGAGCAAACCCATCAGAGTTTAAAACCCTATGTCATCGAAGAAGCGTACGAAGTCTTGGATGCAATTGAGTCAAACGATTTGGATAATCTCATTGAAGAATTGGGCGATTTGCTCTTTCAAATTGTTTTCCATGCAGAATTAGGCAGAGAATCCAGAAAATTTGATATAGGAGACGTCATTGAGCAAGTTAACCGGAAAATGATCAGTCGACATCCCCATGTATTTGATAAAAAAGAAGACATCACCTCCGGCGAAGTTCTGACCAATTGGGAAGACATCAAGATGAAAGAGAAGGATACCAACACCATCGGAGAAGAAATGGACAGAATTCCAAAAGCCTTTACCGCACTTTTGGAGTCCAATAAATTGCAAAGTAAGGCGGCAAAGGTTGGTTTCGATTGGAACTACGCTACACAGGCTTTAAAGAAAGTTTACGAAGAAGCAGATGAGGTGGCGGAAGAACTCGATAAAAACCCCATTCAGATAGAGGCCTTGGAAGAAGAATTGGGAGATCTGTTGTTTGCCGCAGTCAATGTGGCGCGTTTGTGCGATATCAGCCCAGAGACAGCATTAAAAAGAACCAACCGCAAATTTAAAGATCGTTTTAAAAAAATGGAAGCGTTCAGCCAAGAAAACAATGAAAGCTTAAAGGAGTTATCTTTAGACGAGATGCAAAAGCTGTATGAAGCGGCAAAAAAAACGGAAAAAGAGAAGGAATTCGATAAATAAGTCGAAAAAGACTTGTTTTTTGGTACAGTTCACGCTTATAATGTTACTTACTAAGACGTAAACAAATAAGTTGAAAACAACGGAGGGAAAAATGAATAAATCGGAATTAATTGTAGCGATGACAGAAAAAACTGGACTATCAAAGAAAGATACGGAGAAAGCTCTGACAGCTTTCATCGATACAGTTGTAGAGACACTTCAAAAGGGAGACAAAGTTTCACTGGTCGGATTTGGTTCTTTTGATGTTAGAGAGAGAGCTGCAAGACAAGGGATGAACCCCAAAACAAGAGAAACGATCGAAATACCCGCTGCAAACGCACCCCGTTTTAGAGCAGGAAAAGCATTTAAAGATGCATTGAATGAGAAATAAGCGACATAAAACCGGAGTAAAGATACTCCGGTTTTATCATAGGTGAGGAGGTGATCTTCTATGCGTGTGGACAAATTTTTAAAAAATGCGAGATTAATTAAACGCAGATCCGTCAGCAAGGCCGCTTGCGACGGTGGGCGTGTAGACATCAACGGACGAGAGGCAAAGGCAGGTACCAAGGTAAAAGTGGGAGACCATGTCACCATTCGTTTCGGTGACGGCGAACGAACCGTAGAAGTGTTATCCCTCTTGGAGCACGTTCCTAAAGATAAGGCTCAGGAGCTGTACAAAGAATTGTAAGTAAAGAAGGAGTCAGCATGGCCGGTAAGAAGAGAATTAAAAGAAAACGGACCATGAATCGCAGTACTGCCTTGGCATTGCTCATCATTACCATTGTCGTCGTTTTTATGATGGGTAACAACGTGACTAAAATGGTGCGACTCAGCAGACAAAAAAGCGATTTGGAAAAACAAATTGCAGCAAAAGAAGAAGAATCTAAGGATTTAGACGAAGTCTTGGAAAAAAAAGACGAAAAAAGCAATATCGAAAATAGAGCCCGTCAGCTATTGGGTTTGTATTATCCCGACGAAAAGCTGGTCGTTCCCATCGATAACAAGGGAAAGATAGCAGAAGTGCGTAAATTTGAACAATCTTTAGATCGTGAAGCGGAAATCGATGAGGCGCAAGTTTTTCGGTTAAATCAACAGATTCCTAGGGAAATAGAGGAAAATGAAGATTTTGAATAAAGGCATCATTGATATTGGAACCAACTCCACGCGGTTGCTCATCATCAATTTGGATGAAGGGACGCCATTTAAAAGAATATACAAAGATTTGCGCGTTACACGTATCGGTCGTGGACTTGCAGACAGCGGCAGAATTTCCGAAGCGGCGATTGCGCGCACAACAGAAGCATTAAAAACCTACTTGGATATTTGTAAGTCTTACAATTGCGACGATGTATATTGCTTTGGAACAGCAGCGCTGCGGGAGTCCAAAAATCAGCATGAAGTTGTCGAGACGATCCACCAAAAGCTTGGCCTTAAGATCGATGTGATATCCGGAACGCAAGAAGCCCAATACGGTTTCTTAGGGGCTTCAGCCAGCTTTGAGCAACCCATACGCATACTAGATGTGGGCGGTGGCTCGACGGAAGTCGTCAATGGCGTGGGTACACACATGGGACCGATGGTCTCCATGAACATGGGCTGTGTTCGTTTTACGGAAGCCTACCTGCATACCGATCCGCCGACGGCAGCACAATTGCAAGAGCTTAAACGTGCCGTTGCACAAACCTTACAAGAAAACAGTGGGGTGGTGAAGGACCAAACAGAGCGACAATTGGTGAGCATCGGCGGTACGGCAACGACCATCGCAACCATGTTGATGCAGCTCAAGGACTATGATGGGGATGCTATTCACTTAAAAGTTGTTAAAAAACAAGAGATCGTAGCATTGATCGAAGAAATGAAGGGTTTACCCTTACAAAGCCGCAAAGAAAGAATCGGTTTGGATCCCACCCGAGCGGATATCATCCTTGCGGGATTGGTCATCACATTGGAAACCATGACAGCATTTCATGGGCAGGAGATGGTTGTATGCGACTGGGATAACTTGGAAGGCGCGGCTGTGGCCCGTTACATCAACAAATAATAAAAAAGATTTAAAAATTAAATAAAAAAACTTGACATCGTCTGGAATTATGTTATACTAAATACTGTTCTTGTCTAGTAAAGAGTTGCTAGCAAGTCATTATGGTGTGCCGGAGTGGCGGAACTGGCAGACGCACAGGACTTAAAATCCTGCGATCCTATAAAGATCGTATCGGTTCGATTCCGATCTCCGGCACCATTTTATATAGAATAAGCTGGATTATATTTGGCTAATATGCAATAATTATAACTAGTAAAGTAGTTATTATATCGCGGGATGGAGCAGTTTGGTAGCTCGTCGGGCTCATAACCCGGAGGTCGTAGGTTCGCATCCTTCCCCCGCAACCAAATGGTCCGGTAGTGTAGTGGT